>Ga0075036_1061969_pt1 | contig 11886 bp, 5 predicted proteins | sample OrgsoiRN2013_053_FD_67571 | JGI IMG/M metagenome (GOLD analysis project Ga0075036, IMG submission 67571) | Permafrost soil microbial communities from the Arctic, to analyse light accelerated degradation of dissolved organic matter (DOM) -... | ecosystem: Environmental > Terrestrial > Soil >... | reverse complement strand
CTTCGAATTGGGGGTGTCTAGGCGCCCATCGCCTTGACGCGGCGCTCGAGCTCTTCGACCAGCACGCGGCCGACCGGGTGCTCGTCGGACTTGATGTCGTCGCGCACGGCGGCCTTGATCGCATCGATATGGGCGTCGACCAGTTCCATCGGCGTCGCGGCCCGCTTTAAGGCAAAAATCATCGTCATTACAGTCGATATCACAGTTTTGTACTAACACGTACGACGATGAATCAATATCTACTCCATCGGTGCTTGGCCCGTGGCCGTCAATATTATTTCTAATTACAATACCATCAACGGTTACAAACTTTGAATAAAGCACTTGCACTGTCCAAAATCCCGCTTGTTGCAAAGTAATTCCTCTTATGGTTACGTTGGTCGATTCGGAAATAAGCAAAGTGCGGGGGCGTTTTGCATCATAATCAACAACCCAGCGTAAACCCTTAGGCTCATATTCTTTACGCATGTTCCAATACTTGTCCCAAAAAGTTTTTCCCTGCGCATTTATGATACCTTGTCCGGTTATGGCTACACTACCTTTGTCAATAACATTGATCAATGCTGCCGGCCATTTCATCTCTATGCCAGCTACGCGGGTATCAATTTCGGGATAGTCTTCAATATGCTGACTGCCCAATATTTCTACACCTGCGCCAATCTCTAACCGAACATTTTCCTTTAAAAAAAGCGAGCCGGTTAAATATTTTCCGGGGTCAAATACAACTATTCCTCCACCTTTTGAAGAGCACGCATCAATAGCTTTTTGTATAGTTTTTGTATTGATGGTAACACCGTCATTTATGGCACCATATGCCGACACTTTAAATATCGTTTTCTTATACGGCGCATCATGCGCGCCGGCTAATTTTACCCACTCAGGCTCGGCATCAATAGCCTTGGCAGTAAAACTATTAACAAACAATGTTAGTAGAGTGAGGTACAAAAAGGTTTTTTTCTTCATTGGGTAAATGTTGTAATACCATACAACGTAAAAAAAAGCCATTCGTTTTACTCGAATGGCTTTATATTGATATTTTATATTACCAGTTAAACGGCAAATAGAAGTCGCCACCGGCTAACTTAGCTTGCGCGGAACCTGCACCTGCATAACCATCTTTACTTAATTTATCGTATACTTTGTTTGATAAAAATGAAGGGTCGTTACGGCGTATAGCAATACGCAGCAGATCTGGCCAGCGTTGGCCTTCATAAGCCAGTTCAAGTCCGTCCTCCAGGATCAGTGCATCCTCAAGAGTTTGCATGTTGGCCGGGTCGGCATAGCTTATAGGGTAAGATACTAAATTAGCCCTGCTACGTGGACCTTGCTGCTGGTAATATTCGCCACGATAGTAAGGTGTTGAACCGTTACGTGCATCCAGGTCATATGGCACTACATCAAATGTTTGCATAATATTTGTAACGTCGCCATTTGGCACTGTGCCTAAGGTTGTAGTAGCTGGGTAAGTAATAACAGTACCCGAGGGTGTAGTTACCGGTGATGGGGTAAGTGAATAATTATAAGGATTAAATACGGTACTTACACCAATATTTAACATGGCATAAGCCAGCCTGGTACGGCCATCGCGGTTAGCAGCTTCAGCGTAGCGCAAATGCAGTTCGGCGGCGCGGTATAAAAACCAGCGGCCATATTTGTTTGATTGTGCTATAGTTGCATCCTGATAAGTATATAAGTATTTTTCAATAACGTTTTGGTTGTTAAAGCTGCTGTAACTGTTTGTTGGATCAACATAGGTCAGGCGTCCACGTGCATCCTGGAAAAACGTGGTAGTAAACCCAGAACTTGTTTGTATAGCCTGTACCTGCGAGTTCCAATTATTAATAGCGGTTTGCGATGGTTGCACCAGGTAACGCCCCCCTTGCGGCGAAAACAGGTCGACAAACGGATCGACCGGGGTTGTTGACTGCGGAAAGTTCATTTGCCATATCCATTCGGTATCTAAAAACTGATCGTAAGTTGGGTACATGTTACGGCCAAACATAGATCGCCAGCCAAGCGAGTTACTGTTAATTAACTGGTTAATGTCCTGATCGCGGTAACGGGTATATCCAATTGCAAAATCTTTGTGCGTAACAACGTCGGCATAAGGTACTTTTAAGAATTGGTATAATGCATTACTACCAGTTACCGTAGCAGGGTTGGTTGCAGGCAACTCCAACTCAAGTTTGTAAGCAGCTGCGGCTTTTACATAGTCCGTAGGATCGTAGGCTGCATGCCATAAGTATAAGTCGCCCAGCAATACATATTTGTTAATAAAGTAATTTGTAAAGTTAAACCCGCTTATGGTAGCTGGTGTTGGTGTGGTTGTGGTTGTTGAACCATTGATCAAAGTAATAACATTGGGGTACGGCTGCAACCATGGCAATGTTGATGTAAACGATATTAGTTTAACCAAAAGATCTTTAAACGCAAGTTTCGGAAATTTGCTCGCATCTTTCAGATCGTTAATATTAGCTATAGGATCTGTAACATAGGGCACACTACCAAAATGTATACCTAACTGCAGGTACAAAAACGAACGCAAAGCTCCTACATCAGAGTACCGGTATGAGTAGTCGGCAGGTGTAATGCGGTTAGCAGCCAGCATAATATTTAGGTTGGCCAGTATATCATTACAATCATTTATAACGGCATAAAACGGGCGTGGGTCGGCCCATGGGTTACCAATGGTTACATGGTGCTGACTGATCTCTTGCAAATACTTATCTGCATTAGGTGTTACATCCATCAAATCGGCTCTAAGTTCATTTAATACAACGTATTGTTCGGCAAGCCCTAAAAACTTACCATAAACACCCAACACAGCAGCGTTTGCATCGGTTACGTTACGGTAATTATTGCTGATATCAACCACAGATTTTGGTTGCAGGTCGAATGTTTTTTTACATGAAAACAACATACATAAGGTAGCCGTTGCCAGCATTACCCCTACTTTACCTGTTAAATTATTTTTTATCATTTTATAATAAATTAAAATAGTATTCAAATTACAAGCCTATACGTACACCTAACTGTACCGTCTTAAACAGTGGCTCCAAACCTGTATCAATGCCCTGCGTTAACACACTTTCGGTGGCGCTAAATTCCGGATCGTAACCTAAGTATTTTGTTAAAGTAAACAGGTTGTTGCCGGTAGCATATACTCTTAGTGATTTTAAAGCTTTTGTTTTGAGGGGCACATTATAAATAACAGACACTGTTCTTAAACGCAAATACGAACCATCTTCAATCCAACGGTCTGAGAAACGCGAGTTAGCGATCGGATCGCCATAGGTAGCCTTAGGCACATCGGTTACCTGGCCATTAACCCTCCACCTGTTTAATACAGTCATTGTTTGATTTAAGAAACCACTTTCGGCCTCAAGTTGCTGCCTGGTATAATTAAATATCTGGTTGCCTTTGCTAAAGGTGAATAATGTGTTTAACGATATTCTTTTGTAAGTTATCGTCGAGCTGATAGATCCGGTAAAATCAGGATTGGGGTTACCTATAACCTGTGCATCTTTCGAATCAATAATGCCATCGTGGTTAACATCAACAAACCTCACATCACCACCTTTAGGTTGTAGCAGGGTACCGTTTGCCTGTGCTTCTTTTATACCTGAGCTCGCTGCTTCCTCATCAGAGGTATAAACACCGTTGGTTTTATATCCGTAAAACAAATTCGCCGGCGAACCAACTTGTGTTAATACAGTTGCTCCTGCAAAGTTCGTAGTCATACTTCCACCGGGTATCTGGGTGATTTTGTTGCGATATTTTGATATGTTAAAGCCCATATCCCATTTCCATTTCACACCATTAATGATACGTGAGTTGGCCGATAGTTCGATACCTTGTGTTTGCATACCACCATCGTTAGCTACTACATAAATAAAACCCGATGCTGCATAAGCAGGTTCGTTAATCAGCATTTTTGAGGTGGTATTTTGATAGACATCGAAGCTTAAGCCCAAACGCTCTTTTAGTAATGATACATCCAAGCCTATATCGGCCTTTTTGTTAACCTCCCATTGCAGGTTAGGGTTACCAATGTTGCCTCTAACCAATCCTTGCGCCGACAGGAAATTTTGCGATACATAATATTGACGTGCAGCATAGTTACCAATATCATCGTTACCACTCAGCCCAAAGCTTGCCCTAAGTTTTAGCAAGGTTATAAAGTTTATGTCTGCCATAAACGGCTCAGATGAAACTAACCAACCTGCCGAAACGGAAGGCAACACTGCGTACTTAAGCCCTCCAATTGACAATGCCCCTGGAATTTGAGTACCAAAACGCGATGAAGCATCAATACCCATATTGTACGATAGGAAATATTTGTTTTTTAACGAGTAATCTATACCCAGGTAGTTATTCCACCACAGCCAATCGCCCAGTTCGCCACCCGTGCTTACTGCTGTATTACCAGTACCAACGCTCAAAAACTGGTCGTTAGGCGAGTTAAAGCTCTTGGCATAATCATCCTGGCTTTCGCTGCTTATCAACCTTGTACCTATGTTTACAGCAATATGGTGTATACGGCCAAATATCCTGTCGTAGTTTAAATGAGTATCTTCGGTTAAACTATATAAACGTTCAACCTGGCTACCTAACCTGCTGTAAGCAATAGCATTGGCAGAGCCAATTATGTATGGATTACCCAAAGTATCGGGTTGTGTACCGGAGCGTGGTATAAAATAGCTTTCGCGTACCTTATCATAGGTTACACCAAGCAGGGTTTGTAAGTTGAGATATTTACTAAATTGGTATTTAAAATTAATTGAACCGGCAAATCTGTAACTTTTTGCAATTTCTTGAGCAGTGTCAAGAATGGTCACCGGGTTACCAACTGCAAAAATATCAAGCCCCTCAAGGTTTGGCGATTCGGCGCCAGCACCGTTTATCTGATGCAGGCGTAGAAAAGGTGATTTAACCAAGGCCAGAAACATGGGGTTTGTTTTCGGCGAAACACCCTGGTTAAACAGAGTTTGCTCGTTATAATCGAAAGATAAATTAGCGTCGAGGCTAAACTTAGGGGTTAACCTTAATTCGGCATTAAAACGTGTGTTATATTTGGTTAGGCTGGTATTATCTGTGATTGAGCCATCGTTGCCATAACCCATTGATAAAGTATACTTAGCGATGTTATCACCACCCGAAACTCTTAAATAATAGTTTTGGTTAAAGCTGTTATGAAAAACCTGGTTTTGCCAGTTGGTATTGTTATGATAATTGTAATATGTACCACTGTTCACATTATCGTTCATGTACGGCTGGGCCTGAATCTGTGAATCGGTTAAACCACTTGATTTTAGCATCTCGCTCAGATAAACCCTAAAATCTCCGGCTCCTAACACAGGTATATTTGTGGGTTTAAAGTTGTATCCGCTATAAACGCCAAAGTCAATTTTGGTAGCCAGATCATTAGTATGGCCGGTGCTTATTAGAATAACACCGTTAGCCCCTTTGGTACCATACATCGATGTTCCATCTTTAACAATGGTCATATTATCAATATCGTTCATATCGATATGTGATAGCGGGTTATTAAAATGTCCGCCTATCAGCGAACTGCCATAATGGGCATTATCGTAGATCATACCATCAACCACTATTAGCGGTTTATTTGTAGCATAAAGTGATGAGTAACCACGTAAAAACAGATCTGCACCTTCTAACGGTGTGCCCGAACGCCTAATGGCGTTTAAGCCCACAACCTTACCCTGCAAATATGTGTCGGGAGTTTCGTTATTGGTTTCCCATGCGCCTTGCACATTAATAGTTGTTACTGCATTTGATACTGTATTTAAGGCTTGTGAACCAAAAGGTAGTTTAGCTACGTTGTACACAGAAGTATAACCATCCTCGTACAAATAGGTCGAAACATTTTTACGCCCTTTTAACGGAACCTCTTTTGTTTGATAGCCCTGAGCCGAGATGAGTAACACGTCGAGGTATGAAGGTACTTCTACAGAAAAAGCTCCCTTGTCGTCAGTTATCGCAGCTGAGTATTCAAAAACGCTAATGTTGATACCCGATAGTGGCTTACCTGTAGCTGCATCAAATATTGTACCGGTGGCAAAAATGCCGCTCTTGTTTTTATTTTTTACAACAGCAGTACTATCGGCCTTTTTTACGGCCGTACTGTCACTTTTTTGTGCAAATCCCATAACTGAGGCCAGCACGAAAGCAGTAGTAAGGGATAATGCTTTAAATGATTTGGTAAAAATATGCATGGTTTAGTTTTATATCGTTATTGTAAAATAGGAACCAGTTTAATATAATCCATCGTCAAACTATTCTGTCCGGATGTTGTGCTGTTGGCATTAATCAGGAACATTGAGTTATAACCGTATTTATTAACTGTATAAGTACCCAGATACACTTCGGCATAATTGTTTAATGATACCGTAGTGTATGGGAGGGACGCAGCGCTTGGCGAACCAAAACTCACCTGCTGGCTATAAAGTGTTTTAGTATCGTTAATAGCCCTGATATAAACCTTATAGCTGCCACTATACATATTTTGGATGGGATAGCCTGCATAAAACAATGCAGTAAGCGGCGAAGCGCTATTACCTTCAATATATATATCCTTAAACTGCACACCACTCGGATCGTTCTTAATACGATAGTACGTACAAGCGCCTCTGTCTGTACGTGCAAACCAGCTTCCAGGGTTACCTACCGCCGGTTCGCTTTCACCCTCTATTTTAATGGGAACGATTTTATCTACAAGCCTGAAATCAATCTTCTTCATGATATATACGCGCCCGTTGCTTGCGTTGTACGAACGCAAGGTATCGGCCATATTAATTGGCACTTTTACCCCTAGTGGCGATACAATAGTATCGGGCATTGCAATAGTACCAGGTTCTTTTTTCGTTGAGTAAACACCCGGAACGGCTAAGTCTTTAAGGATATTAAATGATGTTAGTTTTGCAGTACTATCGGCACTGCTTGTAGCAAAATATTTGCTCTCGGCTGTAAGTTGGGTGCTAAGCCCGGCATCTGCCAAAACAAAAAAGGTGTATTGATTGTCTTCGTTTGATAAATCGACGGTATTGTCTTTAAAATGGTTTTTGTTAACGATACCGGTACCTGGTTTCAAAATCGGCTTTCCTGTCAGCGGATCGATAGAAACAACGGTTGCTAACGAGGTATCCTGATATGTATAGTTTTGCGATATAAGGTAGGCTTGTTCATTAAGTGCATCTGTTGTTATGCCTTTACCATTTGCAGCGCCCGTGTTTGTGGCATAATCCCAGATATTCAGTTTAACTGTTATGGCCTGGCTTATAACATGATAGATACCATTCGAAGCATACTGATCACTTTTTAATATTGTAGCACTTTCAATGGTTGTTTTGGTAAAGGTTTCGTTTTTACCGTTTAACATCTTTACGCGTAATGTTGGTTGAGGTATGTTTGTGGTGTACAATTGGTATGATATGTGGTTACCAACAAACTGACTTAACCGTGCAGAATCGGCTAAAATTGTTGGATCAACATTTTTCATTGCAGCATTATTTGGTGCCCAAACTGTAAATTGTTTAGATGATGCCAACACTTTATCATAACCACTTTTGGCCAGGTATTGGCTAAAAGTTGATAAATCGGCATTGCTATTAATTTGTTGCAGTAAATTAACAGTTAATGATGGATCTGTAATTTGGTCATGCTGATCCCATTGTTTTTTGCACGATGCAAAAATACCCGCAAACAGCATAAGCATGATGATATATTTATTCGATTTGGTTTTCATTACCATATTTATTTTTATTATTTACTGCGTTATCAATATATCCGGCAGCCAAACCGGCCGAAATGTTCTATGTTTTTATAAGCAAACTCTTAACATAATAAATAACACAGTTAAGAATTTGCCTTTATAAGGTTAGTTTACGGTTCCGTCTCTTCTAAAATATCTTGGAGTTTCCTGATCCTGATCAAATGGTATGAATTGTACCATGTCAAATATCTGTACTGCAGCTACAAATGGCCCTATCGCAACAATTTTAAAAGTATGATGATCGGTCGTAGGTACAGTTACCACACCAGCAAGGAAACCTATGTTAGTATTGTAAATATTATTAAAGGTTAACGATGATGCTGCTTCGGTATAGCGTTTAAACCCTTTCGATTCCATTACCGGGCCCGAATCTGCTGGGGTTGCATAGTACGCTGTATTTAAGCTTGGTATCACATTTTGCAACGGCGAACCATCAAAAAAGAATTGTACACCCGAAGTTGCCGAACCACGCTGATACATAAACCATACTTTGTATTTGCCTTTTATTATGGTTGGCGTGGTAAAGGTCATATCAGTTATCTGCGACGTTGGCGAAGTCCTCCATGACGAAAGCGAGATACAGTCGTTCCACCAGTAATAAGTTCCCGATGTTGTGGACTGACAGATATACTGTATAGTACCGGCACTGTTGTTCCAACTCATGTTGGTTAACGGGCTGGTTACACCTGCACTTGACTGTCCCGCCCTGCGGAATACAGAGGTTAACTTACGGAACTCCGGCTGATCAGCCAGGTCCCAGTCTACACGTGTTGGCGGGAATATTTTGATGTATAAGTCGCCCAAAATCCTATGTAAAACGCCATTAGTTGATGGAATGTTACTATTCGGTCTATCAACTGATACGCCCGGATATTGCACGCCATTAATAAAATCATAATCCAATTGAATATTTTGCACCTGTAGCACATCAGTTATTACATCCTGATTGGGTGACAGTGTAGAGTGCGATGGCTTGGTTAAAATATCTGTCAGGTATGAGTTTTCGGGCACGATATGGTACGACATGTACAGATAAAACCCATCAGACGGATTACGTAACGGGTTTGTAGTAGTACCATATTTAGCCTGCAACTGTGCTACAGTTGTAATACCCATAGTGCTATAAGCAGAGTCGGTTTGAGCAAAAACAGTAAAATAATTGCGTAGTTTATTGGGGTTTGAGTTAGCCGCCACATTTAAGGTATCGTAAAAACCTGTTGCCTTGAGGGCTGCCGAAAATATTTTGTATTTAGGATTAGCATCGATCAATTGTGCTAACGTTTGAGTAGCCGGACTTAATACATGATCAATAACATGCATTATACCATTACCTAAAATAATATTGGTTTGTAAAACCTTAGCCTGTTTATTGATACTATAGCTTGATACACCACCATCGCTAATTACCGATGTGGTTAAATATTGTCCTAAAAAAGTAGGTGAGCGTAATTTCCCATCAACAAAATAAGTTGAGGTTATGGTGTCTCCCAAAATCACATGGAAACGTACCAGGTCTTTCAGCGTGTCAACATTGATATCACTAACCAACGTCTTACCGCGGCTTTTCAAATAAAGGTTAATGGCATCGTTATTGGGAGCAAAAACAGTATATGCGCCATACGCGTTTAAAAAGCCATCATAGCCCGTGCGCTGCAATATCTGATCAAACAGTGAGAACTGTGAAGGATTGGCCTCCAGGTAACTCGTTATATTTAACGTTTGGTTTAGCGGTACAAGCGGGTATTCTGTTTTTTTACAGCCCGATAAAGTAGCTGTAATTGTGCAACATAGGATTATAATCCATAACCATTTGCTTTTTGTTAAATTCTTCTTCATAATTAACATTTTAATACCTTATTGTATAAACTATTTATAAAATGGATTTTGCACCAGATTTGGATCAAGCAAAATATCTGCGTTCGGTATAGGTAAATAAAAGCTGTTTTGGTCTCTAAACTTTGCTAGTGCTGTTTGTTGAAAAGCAGGTGCCAAAACCAAAGCCAAGGCATTGGTTAACACACCTAAGTTAGCAGGGAAATTCCGTTTGGCACAACGTACCAAGTCGTACCATCTTTTACCTTCGTAAATAAATTCGCGGTCCTTTTCGTCTAATATATAATTGGTTACGGCTACCGCATCGGTTGGGTCACTCGGAAAATCGAGCGATAACCCTTGAACATATACACTATTAGCCCGTTGTTTAATTTGCAAAACAAGAGATAGCGCATCGGTGCCACGGCCACCTATCCATGCACAAGCCTCAGCTTTCATCATTAGTATTTCGGCATAACGGTAAACTATCCAGTGCCTGAACGATGTAGTGGCCGAAACCTGTGCACTTGAGTTGGGGGTACCAACATATTTCCATATAGCGCTCAAACCGCTATTTACAGCTATCGACGAGCGAATATCCACATCTTTATCATCAAAAGGATCAACGGGGAACAGAGTACCTATTACATTGCCCTGAGCCAATAATTGCGCGGCCGGAGCATTACCCATTAAACCATAAAAAGGGTTATTTTGGGTGGTCGACCCATCGTATTGAAACTCAAAGATGCTTTCGTTCGAATTTCCGTTGGCATACATCGTGCTAAAAAAGTTTGAGTTACCGGCAATTAAGCCAAATTTACCCGAATTTATAATCTTATCGCAGGCAGCTATACAGTTGGCATAATCATATGTCCACAAGTAAACATCTGCCTGAATGGCGTTTATTGTATATTTTGTAATACGCCCTTTATCTGAGGCCTGATCACCATATGTAAATAAAGCGGTTCCCTCTGCGGTACTTAAATCGGCAAGTATTTGGGTTATTACATCTTTTTGAGGGGTTTTAGCTAATAAAACAAGGTCGTTATCTGTCGCTGTCGGAGTTAACTTAAGCGGTACATCACCAAAAGTTTTTACCAGGTAAAGGTACATTAGCGCCCTTAAGCCAAGAGCCTCTGCTAAATAGTTGTTTAATTTGACTTGTGTCAACGTCGGATCGAGGGTCAATACAGCTGGGGCATATTTTATAAAGTTGTTGCAATAGTTAATGGTGCGATATACAGCTGTCCAGTTGGCATACGAATTAGTAGATAATATATTTTGGTTGGCCATGTTAACAATGTCGGCGGTAGTAAAGCCCCCCGGCACAACGTTATCGGCGCGAAGCTCGCCCCATACAAATAACATTTCGGGCATTTCCCTGTCGGTACTTGCCTTGCCCGACGTTACTACCGTTGGCGTGCCTTGTATAAGCGAAGCATATATGCCTATAACAGCCGATTGCAACTGTTCTTTATTTTGCCAGTATGCTTGCCTGGTAGTTCCATCCTGCGGGTAGGTTGTTAAATACTTATTGCAAGAGCAACTAAGCACCAGGGTTAGTATAAGTACCGATCTATAAATAATTCTCTTATGCATTTTTATCTATTTTTATCGTTTGCAATAATTTAAAAACTGGCTGTTAAACCAAGGGTATATAATTTTGATGCCGGTGTTGTAGAGGCGTCAACGGGTTGCTGATAGATATCACCGGCTCTTGGCGAAATCTCTGGATCTTGCCCTAAATAATGTGTCCAGGTATACATATTCTGACCGGTTAAATATATTGAAGCACTCTTTATGCCTAATTTTTTAGCCAATAATTGATCAATGTTATAACGTAGGGTTAATGATGTCCATCTGAGGTACGAACCATCAGATACATAGCGCGACGAACCTAACGAGTTATACCCTTGCCTGTACAACGCACGTGGGATATCAGTAATATCACCTGGCTGTTCCCATCTTCTTAATACTGCAGTGCTTTGGTTGTTGAAGCCAATAAGGTTAGTGGTGTTCAATTCAGTCATGTTGATGATTTGAAAACCTGTACGGTAGCTAAAAAACGCGTTCAACTTCCAGTTTCGTTTAAAGGTAATGGTAGGGCCAAAACCACCGGTAAAAGTAGGATTGCCATTGCCCAGATAAACAATATCACGAGCATCAATAACGCCATCGTGGTTGATATCGGCATATTTAGCATCGCCGGCCTGGAATGGATAGCTTACGCTTGGGTAGTTGAACAACATGTGCACCGGTGTTCCATTAGGGTCTTTAATCGG
>Ga0075036_1022565_pt1 | contig 11955 bp, 7 predicted proteins | sample OrgsoiRN2013_053_FD_67571 | JGI IMG/M metagenome (GOLD analysis project Ga0075036, IMG submission 67571) | Permafrost soil microbial communities from the Arctic, to analyse light accelerated degradation of dissolved organic matter (DOM) -... | ecosystem: Environmental > Terrestrial > Soil >... | reverse complement strand
ATGGAGATGCAGGATATTCCTTTCTGGAGCTATTTTTGCCAGATCTCCGATTCAACAACCTCATACGGATCGTACTCAGGTGCAGTGCCTAACGAGAAGATTACCTGGGGGAAACTGGATATAAACACCCCTAAATTCATCGTTGAGTCGGATGCTACCATTGTAGCGCCGTTGATATTTGCATGGTTACTAAAACAATAATTAACTTCCAAATGGTGGTATTTGTTTTTGTTAAACTGCAAAGCAATACCGCCATTAAGCATCAATATGGTAAAATAAAAACGCTATTTAGGTAAAATTTAAGGCGTTTTTAACATTTATTTAGAATGTTTATAAATTAGATATAACTGTCATTAATTTGTCAGCCATTATGTAATAAATTATACTTTTGTGGACTGAAATGAAGGGGTGGTATGCGCCATTCGTTAATTTCAACATCTTAAAAACAAATATTATTCAGCATAAATACACTTTATGAGAAATATCTCATTGATTATTAAGCAATTTTCCAGGTCAGTTCTACTCGTTGCAGGTCTTGCTGTCTGGGGATTTTCTGCCAATGCACAAGCAGCAGCACCCGCACCGGCAGCAACAGCACCAGCGGCCGCAGCTGCATCAGCAGGCGCCGGAGATCCCGCTAAGGGCGAAGCTTTATTTAAAGCCAAATGTACATCATGTCACAAAATCGAGTCAAGGATGACTGGTCCCGCCCTGGGCCCAACCATCACTTCCGAAACTGATGACAAATGGTTAACCAAATGGATTCAAAACAACCAGGCACTGATAAGCGCTAAAGATCCTAAAGCATTAAAGATCTATAACGAGTTCAACCAATCAGCAATGACTGTGTTTGCCGATCTTTCTGACGGTGATGTAGCTAATATTTTAGCTTACGTACGTGCAGAATGGAAAGCGCAACAAGCTAAACCAGCCGCAGGTGTAGCCGGAGCTTCGGGAGCTACCGTTGCCGACAGTGGCCCCAGCGATTTAGTGATCGGTGGTTTAATCGCAGTTATTGTTATTGCCTTTATTATTATACTGGTATTAAACAAAGTTATTGCCAGCCTGGAGCGCATCCTGTTAGGTAAACAAGGTTTATTGCCTGAGGGCGAAGAGGAAGAAGGTGCTTCAGCAGCCAAGCGTGCCGAAACCTTTAAAAAACTGTTAAAGAACAAAAAATTAGTGTTCTTTACTTTGCTGTGCTTAACCATAGCAGGTGGTAGCTGGCAGTGGACAACTCTTTGGAATACTAATGTACACACAGGCTACCAACCGGTACAGCCAATTAAATACTCGCACCAGTTACATGCCGGTGTTATGAAAATTGATTGCCAGTATTGCCACGGTGGTGCTTACAAATCTAAAAACGCAACCATCCCGTCGTTAAACGTTTGTATGAACTGCCACAAGGTTGTTAAAACCGAATCACCTGAAATTCATAAAATTTATGATGCTTTGGGTTACGATCCGCAAACACAAAAATACGATACTACCAAGGCTAAACCTATTCAATGGATACGTGTACACAACCTGCCTGATTTGGCTTACTTTAACCACTCACAACACGTTAAAGTTGGTAAAATAATTTGCCAAACCTGTCACGGTCCTATCCAGGAAATGCAAGAAGTTAGGCAATATGCACCACTTACAATGAAATGGTGTATCCAATGCCACAAACGCACCGAGGTTGACTATAAAGGCAACGCTTATTACGATAACATGATCCAGGTTCACGACAGGATTAAACGTGGAGAGAAAGTTACCGAAGCCGCTTTAGGTGGTATTGAGTGCGGTAAATGTCATTATTAATAGAAAAGAGTTTAAATACGATCACAGTTAATAGCTTAAATGGAAAGCAATAAGAAATACTGGAAAGGTTTAGAAGAGCTGAACAAGAGCCCGGAGTTTGTTGAATTAAACAAAAACGAGTTTGCGGAGCCTATACCAATTGAAGAGATATTGAGCGGAACCGGTTTGATGAATAAAACCCCTCGCCGTAGCTTTTTAAAAGCAGTTGGATTTGGAGTTGGTGCAGTATCATTAGCTGCCTGTCAAAAAGTTCCGGTTCATAAATCTATACCATACTTAATAAAACCTGAGGAAGTTACCCCGGGTGTAGCTAACTACTATACCTCATCTTTTGACGGTCACGCTATCTTAGTTAAAACCCGCGAAGGTCGCCCTATTAAAGTAGAAGGTAACCCTAACGATTTATTAGCCAAAGGTGGTTTAAATGCAGAGGCGCAAGCTTCGGTATTGGATTTATACGATGTTAATCGTTTAAAAACACCAATGCTAAAAGGTGGCGAATCAAGCTGGGCCGATGTTGATGGCTTCGTAAAATCCGAACTGGCTGCTATTAAAGCAGGTGGTAAAAAAATACGTTTGGTATCATCAACAGTTAACAGCCCTTCAACATTAGCTGTTATTGCCGATTTTGTTAAACAATACCCTGCTGCAAAACACATCAATTACGATGCAGTATCATACACAGGTATTATACAGGCAAACCAAAACAGCTTTGGTAAAGCAGTATTGCCTCACTACCGTTTTGATAAAGCCGACATTATTGTAAGCTTTGGTGCCGATTTCTTAGGCTCATGGATCTCGCAAGCCGAGTTTATGAACCAATACGTTTCTAACCGTAATTCAAAATCGTTAGAGGCTAAAAAGATGTCGCGCCACATTCAATTCGAAACCGGCATGAGCATCACAGGTTCAAACGCCGATGTTCGTATCCCGGTTAAACCGTCGGAAGAAGGTGCTGCAATCATCAACTTATACAATGCCATTACCGGTTCGTCATTATCTAGCCAGGCATTAACAAATAATCCATCTGCCGAAAAATCAATCAAGCTTGTTGCCGAAGAGTTAAAAGCTGCCAAAGGTAAAGCGCTGGTTGTTGCTGGTTCAAATGATATTGCTATCCAAACTTTAGTAAATGCTATCAACGTTGCTTTAGGCAACTACGGTACTACTATTGATCTGGATAACCCATCTAAAAAATACGCAGGTAACGATTCTGAAATAAAAGAACTGGTTGCTGATATGAAGGCAGGCGCGGTTGATGCCGTTTTCTTCCTTGATGCCAACCCTGCTTACGATTATTTCAATACCAAAGAGTTTGCCGATGCTTTAAGTAAGGTTCGCCTTAAAGTTTCATTCTCTGATCATGGTGCTAATGGCGAAGGTGTATCAACCATAGGCGACGAAACTTCGTCGCTATGTAATGTAATTGCACCAAACCATAACTATTTAGAGCAGTGGGGTGATGCCAACGTTATCGACGGTTACTACACCATCATTCAGCCAGCTATTCGCCCGGTATACAATACCCGTCAGGCCGAAGAAAGCTTATTGGTATGGAGCGATAACGCTACTAAAGATTACTACAGCTACGTAAAAAACAACTGGACTACCAGTTTATTGGCAAAAGGTAACTTATCTGGCCAAAAAGGTTGGGAAACCTTATTGCAAACCGGCTTTATTAAAGTTGCCGATAAACCAGCTGGTTCATACACTTTAGCTGCTAAAGATTTGAACGCTGTTGCAGCCACCATATTAAGCCACGCTGCAACTGTAGCTGCTAAGGGCGATAAGGAAGTTGAATTGCATGTTTACCAAAGCTCAGTAATACGTGATGGTAAAAAAGCAAACAACCCCTGGTTGCAAGAATTGCCAGATCCGGTTTCTAAAGCCACTTGGGAAAACTACGCGGCTATCGCACCTAAATTTGCCGAAAAATTAGGCATCGAAGAAAACCAGATCATCAAGGTAACGATAGATGGTTACACCATCGCATTGCCGGTATTGTTCCAGCCAGGTCAGGCTCAGGGCACCATTTCGGTAGCTGTAGGTTATGGCCGTACTTTGGCAGGCCCGGTAGGTAATGGCGCTGGTCAAAATGCCTTCCCTTTCCTAAGCTTGCATAACGGTACAGTACAAGTAGCTGCACCTGCAACTTTCGAAAAAACTGATGATAAATCAATCCTGGCTCAAACGCAAACGCACCACTCTTACGAGGGCCGTAGTGTTATTCAGGAAACTACTTTCGATAAATACAAAAAAGACGCTAAGTCTGGCAACCGTTCACTTCATGAGCATAAGGTTTATACCTTATGGGATGAGTACGAGCGCCCTCAGTACAACTGGGTAATGGCTATCGACTTAAACGCTTGTACCGGTTGCGGAGCCTGCGTGGTAGCATGTAGCGCCGAAAACAACGTGCCGGTTGTAGGTAAAGACGAGGTTCGCCGCCGTCGCGAGATGCACTGGATCCGTATCGACCGTTATTACAGCTTTAACGATAACGATGCTAACGGTGTAAGCAAAGAAAAAGAGATCAACAAATTAGATAACCTGGATAATGTATCGGTTGTTTACCAGCCAATGCTTTGCCAGCACTGTGATCACGCTCCTTGCGAAACTGTTTGCCCGGTATTGGCAACCGTTCACTCAAGCGAAGGTTTAAACTATATGGCTTATAACCGTTGCATTGGTACACGTTACTGTGCAAACAACTGCCCATATAAAGTACGTCGTTTTAACTGGTTTAACTACTGGAACGATTCACGTTTTGATAACTACTTGAATAACGAGCATACACAATTAGTACTTAACCCCGATGTGGTAACACGTTTCCGTGGTGTTATGGAAAAATGCTCAATGTGCGTACAACGTATACAAGCAGGTAAATTAAAAGCGAAAATTGAAAAACGCCCGCTAAAAGATGGCGATGTAAAAGTAGCTTGCCAGCAAACCTGCCCAACAAACGCTATCGTATTTGGTAACGTTAATGATCCGGAATCTGAAGTTGCAAAAGCATTGAAGAGCGAAAGAACCTACTACGTATTAGAAGAACTAAACGTACAGCCAGGTATTGGTTACCAGGTTAAGGTTAGAAATACAAAAGAACAAGAAGCTTAATTATACATCAATAAGAGATTAGAATATGGCATCTCATGGCGAGTCGATAATAAGGGAACCGTTAATTACGGGCAAGGATATAACCTATGCCCAGATTACTAATGACGTGTTACGCCCTGTTGAAAATACCCCAACCAAAGCATGGTGGATCGGTTTTACCGTTGCATCGCTAGGTGCTTTACTTTGGGTTGTTGCAGTAAGTTATACCTTTTGGTTCGGTATTGGAGCCTGGGGTTTAAATAAAACAGTAGGTTGGGCCTGGGATATTACAGGTTTCGTATGGTGGGTAGGTATTGGTCACGCCGGTACGCTAATATCCGCGGTATTGTTACTGTTCCGTCAAAACTGGCGAAACTCTATCAACCGCTCTGCCGAGGCGATGACGATCTTTGCGGTAATTTGCGCCGCCACATATATTGTGGCTCACATGGGCCGCCCATGGATGGCCGTTTACTCATTACCGTTGCCAAATCAATACGGTTCGTTATGGGTTAACTTTAACTCACCGCTTATATGGGACGTGTTTGCGATCTCTACATACTTCTCTGTATCATTAGTATTCTGGTACACAGGGTTATTGCCCGATATCGCTTCTATCCGCGACCGCGCTACAGGCTTACGCCGCCGCATCTATTCAATATTCTCATTCGGATGGACTGGCTCGGTTAAAACCTGGCAACGTTTTGAAACCGTGTCGTTAATTCTGGCCGGTATCTCAACACCACTGGTACTTTCGGTACACACCATTGTATCAATGGACTTTGCAACATCATTGGAACCAGGATGGCACACTACCATCTTCCCTCCATACTTCGTTGCAGGAGCTATCTTCTCTGGTTTTGCCATGGTGCAAACCCTGTTGTTAGTAGCACGTAAAGTATTAGGTTTAGAGAACTACATCACCATGTTCCACATCGAATCAATGAATAAGATCATCATCTTAACAGGTTCTATCGTGGGTGTGGCTTACATTACTGAGTTCTTCATCGCATGGTACTCTGGTGTTGAATACGAGCAATACGCGTTCATTAACCGTGCAACCGGTCCGTACTGGTGGGCATACTGGAGCATGATGAGCTGTAACGTTATCTCTCCGCAGTTATTCTGGTTCCGTAAGCTTCGTTTAAGCATACCGTTCTCATGGTTCCTGTCAATTATTGTAAACATCGGTATGTGGTTTGAGCGTTTCGTAATTATCGTAACCTCGTTACACCGCGATTATATCCCTTCAAGTTGGGCTATGTTTTACCCAACCTGGGTTGAGGTAAGTATCTTTATCGGATCGATCGGTGTGTTCTTCACCTTGTTCCTGTTGTTTATCCGCGTATTGCCATCAGTAGCTATGGCCGAGGTTAAATTACTGCTTAAAGGATCAAGCGAGCAGGCTAAGAAAAAGGTATTGGCTCATGGCCATGTTGATCCGGCTCAAGCCGAATTCTATATAGAGTCGTTAGAAAAATTTGATAGTGTTGAAATGGCGGATTACGCAAAATTATAAACATGAGTAGTACAAAATTTATATTAGGCCTATTTGAAGATCCCGACGAAATGTTGGACGGGATTCACAAACTGCAACAAAATAGCATCCCTATTTATGATGTATATACCCCAATGCCAATACACGGTATTGAGGCCAAATTGGGCATCAAAGAATCTCGTTTAGGTTACGCCGCATTTATTTTCGGCTGTACAGGTGGTACTGTTGCATTCAGCATGCTTTATTATATGCTGGTTTGGGATTGGCCTCATAATATTGGTGGTAAACCAAATTTTGCCATACCGGATTTTGTTCCGATTACCTTTGAGTGGACGGTGTTGTTCACCGCATTTGGTATGGTGTTAACCTTCTTCTATGCTACCCACCTTTTCCCGGGCCGTGCGCCAAGGGTGATGGATTTCAGGGCAACCGACGACAGGTTTGTTATTGCCATTGATGCCAGAGGAAACATCCCTCACGAGGATATTACAAAATTGTTAAATGAAGCAGGTGCTGTAGAAGTTAAGCATAACGAACGAAAATATGTTAGCTATGAATAAATTTAAAATATTAGGTGCAACAGTTATTACTATTGCTGCCTCTGTATTGGTCACTTCGTGTGGTCATGATAAACGGAGCACCGGCTGGGAGTATGCCCCTAATATGTATGAACATATTGCATACGATCCGGATCAAAAAAATCCGAACTTTAAGGATGGTAAAACAGCACAATTGCCACCAGCAGGTACTACACCTGTAGGCTTTGTACGTTTTGATTATCCAAATACCAAGGATGGTTACGAAGCAGCGAGCTTAGAGGTAAAGAGCCCTTTAAAAACAGTTGCCGATACAGCTGGAGCACAGGTACTATTTGTACATTATTGCTCGCCATGCCACGGTGTAACCGGACAAGGAGATGGTTTAGTAACCCAACATGGTTATCCTAATCCGCCTTCGTATTCAAAAGGCCAATCTTCTCGTGGCGGTGCCATGAAAGATTTAACAGACGGTAAAATATACCACACTATTACTTACGGCGTAAACGCTATGGGTTCATATGCATCACAGCTTAACCCTGATGAGCGCTGGAAAGTAGTAGCGTATATTCACCATTTACAAACTTTATAAGAATTATTTAGATTGATGGAAACTCATAATAATTTTGACGCAAGGTTCGAGTTTACGGGCAAAGCCAAAACTTACAGCATAATTGCTATTCTGGTTGGTTTAGTATGCGTTGTAGCCGGGCTTTTTACTCAAACTGAACGTACGTTTGATAACCTGTTGCTGATGGGTTACTACTTTACCTGTGTATGTATAGCTGGTTTATTTTTCTGCGCTGTACAATACGTAGCACAAGCAGGCTGGTCGGCATCGTTAATACGCGTACCACAGGCATTTGCTAAGGTATTACCTTATGCAGCTGCCCTTTTAATAATAATAGTTGCCTGCGGTTTATTTTTCACCCACAAAGTGGTTGACGAAGAAGGCAGAACAAGCGTTGCGCCTTACCTGTACAAACTATGGGCACAAGCTGGCGTTGCCGATAAAGCGAGCCCTAACTATGATGCCATATTGGCCGGTAAATCATCATTCTTAAATGTACCTTTCTTTATAGGCCGTTTATTGGTGTTTTTAGGTGTATACAGCATATTTGGTTATTTACTGGTTAAATATTCAACCAACGAGGATGAAATAGGCGGCATGAGCAATTATGCCAAAAGCTTTAAAATGGCTTGTATATTTTTGGTTATCCTTGGTTTCACCAGCCCTATATTTGCTTTCGATACCATCATGTCGTTAGAGGCTAAATGGTTCTCAACCATGTTTGGTTGGTATAACTTTGCTGCCCTTTGGGTTAGCGGTTTAGCTTTAATTACGCTGGTAATTATATTATTACGCCAAAATGGTTACTTAAGCTGGGTTACTCAGGATCACCTGCATAGCTTAGGCCAATTAATATTTGGTTTCTCTATCTTCTGGACTTACGTATGGTTTGCACAATTCTTGTTGATCTATTACGCTAACTTACCCGAAGAAGCGGTTTACTTTTACCGTCGTTGGGAGCCCGAGTTTAAGCCTTGGTTCTGGTTAAACATTATCATTAACTTTGGTGCACCGGTATTATTGTTAATGTCGAGAGATGCAAAACGTTTAACATCACGTTTAAAATGGGTATGTATCGTATTGTTGCTTGGCCACTGGTTAGATTATTACATGATGATCATGCCTGGAACAGTTGGTGCCGAAGGCCGTGGTTTCTCTTTCGAGGAAGTTGGTACTGCTATTGGTTTTGTAGGATTGTTTGTTTACGGTATGCTAACCGCATTAAGCAGCTTCAAATCACTGGCGCCTAAAAATCACCCGTTCTTAGAAGAAAGCTTACATCATCACATTTAATAAATAGTTTACTTTTGTATTCACCCAGTCAGAATACCAAAAAAGAATATATAATGGCATTCAAAAAAATACTAAATCTTAAAACTTTGTCATCGGCATTTGCTGCCATGTTGCTTTTCGCAACAAGCGCCGTAATGGCACAGGATACTACAGCTACCAATTTCCCGGGTGCTGATGATGCGGCTAAAAGTGCAATGTGGACAACCGTTGGTTACTACACGCTGCTACTTTTATTGGTAGCTATAATTGTAGGTATAGTTGGTAAAATACTACGTGTTTACGATTTAACCCTGCAATTGCAAGGTAAAAAAAGCGTAAACTGGAGCAACGTGATGGGTATCATCTTCATCATGTTCTTAGTTGCAGGTATATATGGCTCATTGTGGTCGTTCTTTGTACAAGGCAATATGCTTTTGCCCGAGTCGGCATCATTACACGGTGTAAAAACCGATGCTATGTTCAATGTAACTTTTGGGATCACAGTTATTGTATTCTTCCTTACGCAGATCTTGTTATTTGGTTTTGCTTTCAAATACAGAAATACAGGTAAACACAAAGCGTATTTTTATCCGCATAATAATACTATCGAGAAGATCTGGACTATCATACCGGCAGTTGTTTTAACGGTTTTGGTAATCACTGGTTTCTTTACCTGGAGAGAAATTACCAATTCAACAGATGTTAAAGGCGATATCAATATTGATGTAACCGGTCACCAATTTGCCTGGGAGCTGCGTTACCCGGGTAAAGATGGCAAACTAGGTGCTAAAAAATACACATTAGTAACTGGTACCAATAAATTAGGTATCGATTTTAATGATAAAAACAGCTATGACGATCTTTCGGCTGATACACTGGTTATCCCGGTTAATCACTCGATAAGGTTAAATATCAGCGCTCAGGACGTTATCCATAGCGTTTATATGCCGCACTTCCGTGTACAGTTAAATGCTGTTCCGGGCTTGCCAACATTCTTTAAGTTTACGCCAACTATCCTTACTACGGATATGCGCGCTAAAACTGAAAACCCGAAATTTGAATACCTGCTATACTGTAATAAAATTTGCGGTGGGGGCCATTATAACATGCAAAAGGTGGTACGTGTTGTTACCGATGCAGAATACGCCGATTGGTTGTCAAAACAAAAACCATATCTAACTGACGGATTGAAGAAGGAGTTGAAACTGGCTGATAATAACAATACACAGCCAAAAGAAGCGGCCCAAAACAGATTAGCATTAAATAATTAATTTTACAAAGATTAGCGAATATGTCAACATTAGCAGTTCACGGTCATGAGGTTGGTCATCACGATCACGATCAAGAACATCACCACCACGATACGTTCATAACAAAATATATTTTTAGCCAGGATCACAAAATGATCGCCAAGCAATTCCTGATCACAGGTATTACTATGGCCGTTATTGCCATGCTCCTTTCTATTATGTTCCGTATCCAATTGGCTTATCCCGAAAAATCGTTCCCTTTATTGGAAACCTTATTAGGCCGTTTTGCACCAGAAGGAAAGATCAGTCCCGATTTCTACCTGTCGTTAGTTACCATACATGGTACCATCATGGTATTCTTTGTGTTAACAGCAGGTTTGAGCGGTACTTTCAGTAACCTGCTAATACCATTGCAGGTAGGTGCAAGAGATATGGCATCGCCATTCTTAAATATGCTTTCGTACTGGTTGTTCTTTTTAGCCAGCGTGGTAATGCTAAGCTCTTTCTTTGTACAAAAAGGCCCGGCCAGCGGTGGTTGGACTATCTACCCGCCATTATCTGCCTTGCCAAAAGCAATGCCAGGTTCGGGCGAAGGTATGACACTGTGGTTAATCAGTATGGTTATGTTTGTGGCATCATCATTAATGGGTGGTATCAATTACATCAGTACTGTATTAAACATGCGTACCAAAGGTATGGATCTTTGGAAAATGCCTTTAACCATCTGGGCTTTCTTCCTTACAGCTGTGTTAGGTGTATTGGCGTTCCCAGTATTGGTAGCTGGTGTGGTATTGTTAATTTTCGATCGTAGCTTCGGTACAAGCTTTTACCTGTCAGACATTGTGATCGCTGGTAAAGTTATGCCTTACGAAGGTGGTAGCCCAATCTTGTTCCAGCATTTATTCTGGTTCCTGGGTCACCCTGAGGTATACATCGTAATTATGCCTGCATTGGGTATATCATCCGAAATTATTTCTACAAACTCACGTAAACCAATTTTTGGTTACCATGCCATGGTTTACTCGTTAATAGGTATTGCTGTATTATCGTTCATCGTTTGGGGTCACCACATGTTTGTTACGGGTATGAATCCGTTCCTGGGCGGTGTGTTCATGATCACAACGTTAATTATCGCGGTACCATCAGCAGTAAAAACATTTAACTATCTGGCTACGCTTTGGCGCGGTAACCTGCGCTTTACCCCAGCCATGTTATTCGCTATAGGTTTGGTATCATTCTTTATCTCTGGTGGTTTAACCGGTTTGTTTTTAGGTAATGCCGCTTTGGATATTAACCTGCACGATACCTATTTTGTTGTTGCCCACTTCCACCTGGTAATGGGTTCGGCAGCTATATTTGGTATGTTGGCTGGTGTTTACCACTGGTTCCCTAAAATGTTTGGCCGTATGATGGACGAGAAATTAGGTTACCTGCACTTTTGGCTAACATTTGCCGGTGCTTACCTGGTATTCTTCCCAATGCACTTTATGGGTTTAGATGGTGTTCCACGTCGTTACTATGCATTTACCGAGTTTGAATCCATGAAACAATGGTTATCAGTAAATACATTTATCACCTGGGCGGCAATTATGTCGGCAATAGCGCAATTAGCGTTCTTGTTCAACTTCTTCTACTCTATCTTCTTTGGTAAAAAAGCAGTACAGAATCCTTGGCAGTCAAATACCTTAGAGTGGACTACCCCTGTAGAACGCATACATGGTAACTGGCCAGGCGAAATTCCAACAGTATACCGTTGGCCGTATGATTACAGCAAACCTGGTGCTGAAGAGGATTTTATACCTCAAACTGTACCATTGTCGCAAACAATGAGCTCAAATTTGCCTCACGATTTTGAGGATAACGAAGCTGGCTTAGCTGCTTACGAAAAATGGCTGAAAGAAAACAAGCCTAAAGAGGCAAATT
>Ga0075036_1751989_pt1 | contig 12213 bp, 10 predicted proteins | sample OrgsoiRN2013_053_FD_67571 | JGI IMG/M metagenome (GOLD analysis project Ga0075036, IMG submission 67571) | Permafrost soil microbial communities from the Arctic, to analyse light accelerated degradation of dissolved organic matter (DOM) -... | ecosystem: Environmental > Terrestrial > Soil >... | reverse complement strand
GGCTCATGCCCGTAGTGTGTAAATTTCCATGCTTCCGTTGTTTGCAAGTACAGCGCCTGAGAGAATAACTGCTAATTTATTAAATTAGATATTAACGTACGGTGAATATCATGTTAATGGAGCTAATGGATAAGTTGGGCGAGGATGATGTTCATCGTCAGATCATGTCGCATGTACAACGCGTGATGTGTACATCGGATGTGGCTTGTTGCTATTTGGTTGGAGAGTCAGATCAAGTTTATATGTGTAATTCATATAATGAGTGGCCGGCAATAACAATGCTCCTGCAAGGTGTCAGTCGGATAGCGAGAAAGAGATTTCAAAGTGTCATGTTATTGCATACTGGGGCTTCTGAGCCAACCATGATGTGTCAAGGCATGATTGATTATCTATGTTCTTGGGATGAGTTCAATATAAATTGCGTACAAGTAGGCATATGGAACGTCGATTGGAGTTTGGATGTTGAAGAGCTGGAATACATAGAGATAGACCCAGGGCTTGTTCTTGAACGCAGCGCTCTTATCAACTATAGCACGATACAACAAACCGCATTTCCAGCTCCTCAAGGTTTGAATTTGATTGGTGGTCAAGTAAGTCATATTCATCGGCTTTATATGGCGCTGGCTTTTCGAACTGCCGGAGTGAGGGGGTTCTATTTAGGTACGGAGGTGTGGCAGCACCATTGGGAAAGCATGATCTATCAGCACGGACATAGTATCGGGGCAGTTCTTGTAAACTCGGCAGGGAGAGTGCTGGTAAAGTCCATAAATACTAAGGCTGCAAATGTTACATTTCATGCAGAGGTCAATTTGATTCAGGCATTTGTAAATAAATATGGTAGAGAGGTGTGTGCGGCTGAATATTTAATATATACAACTTTAAAGCCTTGCAAGATGTGCGCAGCAATGATTGCTCATGTGCTGCCAAATTGCAAAGTTATATATGCTCAAGATGATTTTGGAAAGCATGCGCAAAATACGGATTCGCCATTGCACGGTATTATTGCTCTCGACACAATCGCAAAGCCGTTACGATTGTACGAGAGCGGAGGAGAAGGCGGAGCTCTTCGTCATGGCAATATCGCGCAGGCTTTGAATGCTCTTAGAAATGGGCAGTCGCTCACTCAAACCTTGGATACCAGTTATGCAGGAAGGCAAATGCTTCAAGCTTCGTTGACGTTGGAGCGAAAATTCAACAAATACAAAAATACTCAGCCTAGCCAACAGCAGCACGAACATGTTAAAAATGTGGCAAGTTATCTGAACAGCTTGCTTGATCCAGTCTAGACTCTGTACGGACGCACCAGCCTGAAAGCTAAGTGGTGCAGACCAATGAGACCAATCTGACTGAAATGGAACCGAATAGCCATTCGGCTAACTGAAAGATGAAGGTGAGATCGGAGATAGGGAGCATAGACATCATTGACGGCGCTGCGCTGTCGTCAAGCCTTCAGCATAAGATTGGCGCTTATGAAGAGTATGTCCCGTGCGCTTGCTACTGACCAACGCCGCTTCAGAAGCTGCGGCGTCTGATTAGTTAGCGTATTGGGAGGGCATATCCGATGCTAAGGTCAAGTAGGTTTGGTATTGCTGATGTGACGAAAATACCCAAACATCGCAGGTTTAAAGACGCAGCATTCAGGGAAGCAGACTACGACGTGGGAGGTGTAAATGGTTTTCTGGTTGGGGCCGTATGAGTACTCTTCGAAACAGGTGCTCCTTGATAGGGTGAAGCACTTCCTGCAAAGAACGCCGCCAGGCCCAGTAACTCATGAAATCGCGATTCACAAGCTCCGTTTACTGGTTGCTCTTCATCCAGATGCGGAGCGAAAAGTCGGCGCTGGCATTGAGTCCTTTAAGATCGTGCGCAACGAAGGCTCTGGCCAGGGTATTCATTTTGTCCGAGTGGATGGCACGGAGGACACGTTCTCCTACCATAAATGTATTATGGGTATACCTCAGTCACCATATGGAAAGGTTTGTGAGGCGTTGAGATTTGCAGTACGACCTCAGCTCAGTGCCTTTCGAGCGAACCTAACGCTGCCAATCCCTTGCGCTATAAGTGGTGTAACAATAAAAGTACATCGCGAACTGCATATTGACCACAAGGAGCCCTTCTGGAAATTGTTAAGAGCCTTTAGCAAAAAGTACAGTATCGATTTACAAGCGCTGGAAACAACGGGCAGTGGAGAATCCCTTCGTTTGAACGACGAGAAAATATCTTCGATGTTTGAGCAGTATCATCTCGAACATGCGCAGCTTCAGGCTTCATTCAAAGCCGCCAACGCTGCCAAAGGCGGGCGATTGGGTTTCAAGATTAAGGTTGATAACGATGTGGTGGCGTGAATAGCGAAGCTCTCGAAACTGAGAATGCAACGATTTGCTTGCGGTACCCGTCGCAGGCACGACTTACGATCGGTATTTCCTCTTTTCGGGGTATTCGGGCTGGAATACCGCAGAACCTGCAGTGAAATCCGTCCCTGCAATGGATTTCTAATTTTGTCGCTCTGCTATGCATCCGCTCCACGATAAGCTTGTCTTTGCTCAAAACCGTAGGCGCTCCAAACACCGTGCGAGGTTTCACGTAAGGACTGGCCTTTCCCCAGAGGGACTCAGTCCACTCCCGAACCTCACCCATATCTGCTGCACGAGTCAGATGTTCCGCAAGATCGCGGTCTCCAATCATGTGTGCTGAAACTGCTGCATCCAGGTACTTCGCGGAAACCAGAACTTCAGCGGCTGGCGAGCGAAGGCAGTGTTGATATGAGCAGTGGCTTCTGGAATCAAGTCGCGATACTCCGAAGGTAAGGCAGAAAGCTCACACGCCCACTCACCGTGTAGCAGGGCATCGTAAATCCAACAATATGTCGAGCTAGCGGCAGCATCCTTTCTCAGCACAGGCAATTGGCTGGTGTCCTGATCGGAAGTCTGACCAGACTGGCTTGATGAGCCGGCGTCCTTTAGGTACTCATGACAAGCAGATTTTCGGTCGAGGTCGTCAATGTACATCGTCAAAAAATTTACCACGAAGCAAATGTTCGAGATGGTATGGCAGACGCCAGTCCTAATCCTCGCCAAGCAAATTGGTGTGTCCGATGTGGGCCTGGCCAAGGCATGCCGAAAGGCCGGCATCGTTTTGCCGCCACGAGGATATTGGGCCAAGACTGAGTCCAAACGTCCAAAGAAACCAAAGCCACCGGCTACCGACAGCAATATTGAGTTTCGCGTTTTAGATCCAGCATCATTGCCAGAAAAACCGAAGCCAGCACCTGCTGCGCAGCGGTCGAGCATAGAGATACCGACGACACTTTCTGAGCCTCATCCGCTAGTGAAAAGATGGCTCGGGGCAGCCCGCAAGGCCAAAGTGGTCGAGGGTTATCTGTCGTTGTCCCGCGGCGAAGTTTTGGACGCAAAAATATCCAAGGGGGAAGTGGATCGGTGCGCGATCTTGTTCGACACCTTGATCAAGGAAGCTGAGAGGAGAGGGTATGTGTGCCAAGTTGGGCCAGGCCAAACCGAGCTGTCAGTCCTGGGCGGGCAGATGGGCATAAGCATTCGAGAACGGCTGGAGCGCCATGAGCTGCCTAGGCCCGAACCAAAGGCCATGAAGCCAGGAAGGCCCTGGAAGCTAGACTTATCCACCATGAGCACGCCCAAGTACTCCTGGAGCGGAACCGGTGAGCTCAGCCTCCACATTGATGCTCGCACCGACTACCAAGAGCGCAAGAATTGGAAGGACACCAAGACCGGACGGCTTGAAACAAAGCTCGGATCGTTACTGGATGCGCTTCCGAGAATCTCCGCCTCTGTCAAATCTCTGCGTAATAAGCACGAAGAGTGGAGACGCGAAAGCGAACGAGAGGAAGCAGAGCGGCAAGAACGTATCGCTCTGGATCATCGATCTGGGAAATTGAGAACCAGGCTGATGGAGAAAACGGTCAATTGGGAGAGGGCACAGCGATTACGCGCACTCATCAATGCGACTATCCAGGCCGCTCCAGAGGATGAGCAATCGCAGCAGGCGCTGGCATTGTGGGTTGCCTGGGCGAGAGAACAGGTCGAGTTGCTTGATCCGCTGATAGTCGATTTCGGGGCAGTCACCAGTATGGCCGTGAGTGAGGGAAATAAAGCGTATGAGGGGTCGATGTATTGGAGGGCGAAGGATGACCAGGGTTGGTGGGGGTGATCTGCATCTGCACAAGCTCGGATTCCGCGACTTGCGAGGTTACCTCCGACGTCTTAGCGCTCGATGAGTAGGTCAGGCTCATCCGAGCGAAATATCAGGCTATCTAAGCATCGGGACGCCGTCGATTTCCAGACCCGCTGGACTGTTCGGCCATCGGACATCCTTCAAGCGATCAACGAGCTCAGACCCACCGTGGTTCATTTCAGTGAGCACGGCACAGGTAACGACGAATTGGTATTGCTCGATGACCTGGGGGAACCCAAGCTGATTCGCAAGGAGGCGATTGTGCGTGCGATCGCGACCAGTACTAGAACGATAAAGCTCGTGTTTTCAACAGCTGCTTCTCGGACAACCAAGCTCAAGCATGTTCCGATACCATCAGCGCCGCCGTAGGAATGAACAGGGAAATTGGAGATCTGGCAGCGAGAGTGTTCGCTGCTCAGTTTTACCCTGCCATCGGCTTTGGAATTTCCATCCCCAAAGCATTTGCCCAAGCGCACGCAGCCTTGATGATGGAGGATATGGATCAAGACGATATCCCTGAGCTTTATCAAAGCAGCACGTGCTCCGAGGAAGAGCTGACATTGGTGAGGCCGACAGCGACGCCAGGTGGGTAAACCTGCGCGACCGTTCGTGAAGGCCAGCCAACCCAAGTGCGGTAGCTTCGCGCTCAGACCACCGGCTTATCCGGGGATTGCCCCATCAGAACGCTGGAAAGGTCGGCTGGCGTGCGGCCTTACCCGCATCTCGGATGGCGTTACTCTTCCGGCGCATCTCCATCAGGGGATGATCCTTCGCAATCTCAAAGGCAATAGCACCGTACGATCGGGCGCACAGAAATCGCACCTAGAATTCCATTAACTGTGCATTTAACCCTGCGAAGCCCTGTTCAAAGAAATTCAGGTAACACGTTAGCTATGCTGGACTCTCAACCCGTTCTCTGAGGAACGCCGAGATGCTCAGCGTCTAATCTATTTAACTCTTCGCGCTTGAGTCTCCATTTTTCCATCAGCGCGTCGACAAGCGGGTCTTGATACGATTCCAACGAGGTAAGCCTGTTGATGAGATCAAGCGTTTCTAGCACACGGTTACCCACAGATATCGCCATGCCGGTTGTCGTCAGCATGGAGGATGTTAGAACCAGATTGAGTAGCTTCAGCAAATGGGCTCTCTCAACCATCTTGATCTCGTCCGGCTCTTTCTGGTTCCTGTTCTGTACAAGCCCCATTCCTGACTCGTCGGCATGAATCAGATGGCTGCCGATCCCATAAGAATATATGAACCCAGAAAACAACTCTCTTTTGAAGTACGGCTTCGTCCATATGTCAATCTGCCGAACCATTTCGCTAAACGACCATTTTTGCTTCAGCGCTTTGCGCGTGGATTTTGGCCAAAGTGATCGGAGGTGGTTTTCTGCGTCTTCTGAGAGAATTGAAGGGTTTGGATCAACGTCAGACCCGTCATACGAATATTCGGATGCTGCGCTTTTCTTCGCCCGCTCAGATTGTTCCAGTCTGTTGATCTCATACAGGCTTCTGTCGTACTCCTGAATAAGATCGATTTGAGAGCCTGTAGGCGCGTAGCAAACGTAGCAGAGGCGCACGCTGCATTCGATCAAAGGCCTCGCCACAATCTCAGCATCCCAAAGCGAATTATGTTGTAGGAGTAACAAAATTGAATTGATGCGCTCTATGCAGTAGCTGAAATGCTTCAAGCTAAAAGCAGAAAGCTCAGGGTGAGAGTCACGTGTTTCATAGATCAAATCGACCATCAATGAGCCGAATTCGTCTCCGAGCGCCACGTAGCGTTGCATGATGTCTATTTCGAAATTCATCATTCATCCTTTTTGCGGGCCGCCCAAGCGTAGGTGACATCCATCCCTCATGCGCGATCTGCGTACGAATAACGTTGCGCATCCTTGTCGAGGTGAACGTGAACCTGCAATCTACGCTTGAGTGACGAAGGACATAATGCCAACGAAGATGAGGCTTAGCCCTAACAGTATTCGTTGTACTGCAGGAAGCGTTCCAAGCCAGATGGAAAATCGTGGGTTTGCATGCGGCAGTTTTGCCAAACACCAAGTGCCCAGATTGAGCATGGCTATGCAGGACAGCCCGACGATTCCGACGGTGCCCCAGAACAGTAACGACCCGATTCCCTTGTTCAAGTAGATATCGGGTGCCTGGATCACAAATCCTCCCAGGATGATGCCGGTCATTGCCGTGCCGATACCGAATGCTCCTTCCAGGAGCGCCTTTGAAGCCCTACCGACATTGACCAATGCCGGACAAACGATGGTCAATCCCAAGAGTAGGATCCCAGGCAGACCGATGGCGTCCCAGAGAGTCGGCCCCAGCCCTTGGTTGGCAGCAGCCTCGAAGTACGACTGGTAGCGGCCTTGTGGTACAAGTCTGGCAGCGAAGATCAACCCCGCTCCTACCAGGGTGAAAAAAGTGTAGAGCCAAAGCCCATCCTCAAACTCGCACTTTGAATACAGCCCCCGCTCCTCAAACCAAGCCTGGTTGACAACCTGATGTCGATTTTTCATAAGCACATATCCTGTCGTTCATTTTTCAAGTAGGTGAGGCTTCACCCAACACGTAAATTACGACACGGGCAGATTTTGATGCTACCCAACATCGTGTGATTGTGCGTATTGAAAGGAGGCCGGCGCCAGCCAGGAGGATTGTGGGACGTCTGCCCGCTTTCGCGTGAAGTGATGTCTCAACCTCTATCCAACCCATTACAGGATGGCGTTCGCTTCTGGGGCGATGGTCACAGATAAGCCGCGCACTTGGTATTACAAGCACCTGAGCAAGAAGATGATCGTCCTAGTTGCGGTTCAGAAAGAAGACGGAAAGGTTGAGTACGATCTCGATCACATGAGGCTTATTGCTCGGACGTCCCTCGTCAAGGGCATCATGTATTCGCTGGGCTCCATCCCCGCCGGCTTGGTCGTGGCAATGGCCACCTACGGGCTAGGCCTACTGTTCATTCCATGGGGTATCTATTATGGGTACAAACACATCTTCAAAGTGCTAGCGATGCTGAGCCGAAAAAACCTGGTGAACGACCTGGCCGCTCACGGGGTGGTTGCCCGCTACTGAGAGCATGCGCGCGCAGGCGGAGCATGTGGTCGATGTACTATCCCCGCACAGCGACCGGGTGCCAGTAGCATCAACTGCTGCGTTCAGGAACCTGGCGCTGGCGTAGCCCCACGGCCGAGTGATGAAACGCTGTTTCCCAAGCAGGACGCGTCACATTCAGCCGGTGAGATCGGCATCCTGAAGCTTTGGCCCCTTCAGAAGCCACAATCCTGATAGGGTCGCTGCACAGGGAAGGTCAGCCAACTCAGCACCATCTCAGCGCATTCCAACGACGGGTCGAGGTTGCAGTTACCTGCAGCCCCTCCCAACTGCCAATTCCCTGGTTCTATCATCAGCCTTCGGTGCGTTTGGTAAGGTCTATCCCGATAACCAGAACATCTTCGATATTCGGGTACGTCGGTGCCAATTTCTCCCAGCGTTTCTGGAGCTTCGCGACGAGTTCATTGAAGCTCCGAGCCAGCTTGCCGTCACTCATCCGCCAGCCTTTTCCAGGTTCGATGCCGTGGTAGACCAGCAGAAAAATGCCGTAGCGAGATCTCGCGTCGCGCATGTAATCACCGCAAAGCTGATTTTCCAAACGCTCCTCCAGTTCCGGGCCTGCCCATTTATCAGCCAGCTTCAACTCAGTAGGTACTTGCCCATCAAATGCAGCGCAGTGAAAGCGCAAGTCTGCACGCTTGGCATCAGCGAACTCTTCTTCCTGAGGAATCGAGTACCGACCTTTCGCTCGATCTCTGCACCAACCACCTATGAACTTCCGGATCTCGGTTTCTTGGCTCCTCGGCTTCAAAATAGAAGAGATACTTGAGTCTCCGTCCTCCAGATCATGTTTCAAATCCTTCAGTTGCGAAACCGCAAGCTCCCATAAATCTCTATGAGTTCTGGGCGTACGTTCCTGGCGGTCGTTGAAGTCTCTGACGTCCTGCGGCGACCACGGAGGCATATCTGCATCAAGCGTGGCTTTCTCTTTCGCGTGTGAGGCCAGCCACGGGCGAGACTTCGAGTTGGGATGGGAAACAGATAGCTCCATGAGGGCCAGAAATGCCTCTTTTCCAGGAATTTCCCGAATCAATGTGAGAAGAGAGTTGCGAGCGTCTTGAGCATCGTCTCTGAGCTCAGGCGAGTAGACACCAGTATTTGCCCGGTCAATGTCGTCTTGCTCATGAATGTAGGTGTTCATAAGCAAGTACAAGGTCTTTAGGTGCTCTACTGTCCGGAATGCACCACGAACCGTACGGTGTTGTCGGCGGCTTCCCATAAGTCCTGTGATGAACAGCATTGCTAATCGAGCCCTGACCCCCTCATTTGTGGAGCGCAATTTCTTTGATATGGCAGGAATCGCTTTCTGAGGGTCTACACCTGCCCAAATAGCAAACCACACTGACGCGATTTCTAGATTCTTGGCCGAGGGGGCTTTTTTCGACACGAGCGCCGCCAGAGTAGCGTCGTCAAGAGCCGATCCTTGCAGAATGGTGGCGATTTGGCGAAGTCGGGCGACGTTCCTGGATGGAGGCTTCAACCGAGTGATCAGGTGAGGTGAGATGCCGTCCCAGATCCACTGCCCGCTCCAGCTGATGTCATACAGGACGTAATGGCTATTTTCTGCAAGGGGCTTACTGGCCAGCTCGAAATCGATTTCACCCATCAAGATACTGATTACCGCGTCTGGGTGCGCGTTGTAAATGCTCGGCAGCCAGCGCGGAAATCCATTGAGTTCATGCAGCGCATATCGGGTAGCAAGTGCAGCACGCGGATAAGATAGATCGCTTACCCAATCAGGATTTAATCTTGCTTCGAATGATATCCCTACCAAGCCGAGAATCACTGTATACAGTGTCGAGTTGGCCGCGGCACCTTCCGAGCGTAGCTGGGGTGTGTACTGCCTCCAATGCTTTATCGCGCCATCTCGAAACGCTGATGCGACTGACTCACCAAACTCAGGGATTAGGTCTTCCCAGCTTCGCTCACTCCAATTGCCAGAGTGATTAGACACTTCCTGTAGCCTCTGGAGCAGGTAGAGCTGTTTGTCGGTGATCTGACCCGGTTCAGGTGGTGACCGCAGCGAATCAACGTCCTTCTGCAGGACTTCCAACCATTGCCGATTGCGCCCCTTGCGCACTGCTTTATGGCGAGCAGCTTTGAGCGCCCACTTTTCCTGCTGGGCTTTCCACTCGGGGTCGTCTGGAGGAGGGTTGCGTAAAAAACCTAACATGGTTGCTAGCTCTTCTTGCTCTTCGCAGGCCTTGGTCATCTGCTCCAACATATCGGCGGGGGATTCGCTACCCCGATACAGGCTGAAGGCAAGACTGAGTGCGACCTTCCTGTTGTCGAGTGGCTCTTTGGAGAGGATCCATTCACAGGCCACTCCAAAATCGGCTTCAGAGAAAGACCAAAGGTGACCTGAAACGTCGACTTGATGGTGCAGAGTCAGCCCCTGTTTCAAGTAACCCTTGGAGCACATGTAATCGCGGCTACGCTCCACCCCGTACCAGAATAGCTTTTGATTCAGCTCCCCCCACTTGCTGATCTCGCTGCGCAAGTCAGCGGTGAGGTCTTTTGCTTCCAACTCACCGGCGTCCCGCAACATTGGTAATTTTCGCAGCAGTGAAAGTGGAACGCGATCAATGGCGGACAAGTCTCGATTTCTGATTAGCGCGAGCAATACAGTCGAAACTGGAGTCGTAAGCCAACCGAAACGCTTTGATAATGTGCCTGGATATACCTCTTTAACAGGCGGAGTATCCATCAGCACGCTGAACTCGGTGATCAAGTGATTGAGCAGGTTTATCGGCCATTGGGCGACGAGTCCGCTTAACGCCTGTGTCAGCGAGTCCACGTTGTACTTTTGTGCTGGGGCAACGCGCTTGATCGCTTCGATCAGCCAGGCGAAGGACTCATCAGTTGGCTCCAACCATTCGATGAGCTCTGCAATCCAGTCTCGATCTGGCTCTTCACCCTCCTGAAGGATTGCAGAACGAATCTCCAGTCGATCTTGTGCAGACCCTATAGCTTTGAGTGCCCTGAAAGCGGCCATTCGTGAGTATTTCGCCCTGGACGTCAGAGCGAACCTTTTAGTCTGCTCAAGCGCTCCGACTACCTGGCCATGCCACACCATTAGGAGCAGAAGCCAAGTGATATCTTCGTTATCGCTGTACTCGACAAGCAAAGTATTGATTACAGCTGCCAGCTCAGGCGAGGCAAACCGCTTAGCCGAATCAAAGCTGATAAGTGAACGACCTTGGCCCGGCTCTTTTAACTGCTCACAGGCCTGACGTAGAACTCTGCTTCGAGTATCTACCGGCAAACGGCTTGGATCACCCCCTTCGAAGATCACCTCGGGCGCTATCCGGCAAACACGTTCTAGTATAGGGGCATCAAGAATCGCCAGCCATGCGAGCACAGGGCGCATGAGCGGAACAACTACATCCATCCCGTATTGGTTTCGGAAGAACAGCTCCTCAATTTGGCGACGTGATCCGTCGTGCGTGAGCAGGTCGTGCAGCCATCTCGCAGTTAGATATTCCCTTACGGATCGATGGTGAAACCGGACTGTACCGTAGTGAGACTCATCGAAAATCGGTCGTTCCAAAAGTGTCTGGTGTTCAGAGGCGCTCCATTGCGGAAGCACTTTTTCCAGTGGAATCCCTTGATGATTGTACGCGCCGTCCGGGGTCTGGATTTTGGGCTCGTGACACAGCGTTGCTGCTGCGGCGACTAGCTTTGCGCCGTTAAACAACATGGCTGGGGAGACAGTACTCCCGGCCTGTCGATCTTGATCGTGTTCAATTAGGCGACGCTCAACGCTGTTGACCATCAGTTCGTAACGCGTACCGATTCTGTGATTAGCCTCCCAGTAGTCGATCAGCTCTTCAAGGTCGAGTGGGCGCACAGTTAGAAACCAAGCGTCCATCTGGTCTACCTGGTCGAGGAATTTCCGATGGTCGGCGACGCCTCTTATACGGGCGAATTCGGCAACTTGGTGTTCGCTGAGATCTTCAATCGCCACGAACCGAAACGCCGGCAGTTTTTGATCCACAGGCTTTGACGTGGAGCGTGCTTTGGCCGGAGTTTCCCCCTGGGACTCTCCAGCTTCATTTGCTGGGGGGGTATAGGGAAACGCCTCCTGACACAGCTGCAGGTCAGTTTTCACTTTCCATGCGCTTGTCCTGGCCGTGAGCGTGATATGCGCTAGTTGTAAAGCAGGTTTGAGCTTCCGGCTCATCTTTCTGATTGCGAGCTCGAAATCCCTCGGATGTCGCAAGCGCGCTTCATCAATCGAGTCAAGGAACAGCCAGCCTTTTTGACCGCTACCTACCCAAGCAAGAAATTCCTCATGAGTCCCAACCTCGAACGCACTGTCCATGTCCTCCGATATGTATTCGATCCTCACGAAGAACGCGCACTTGCCCGCGGCCCTCATTTGTTGGGCTTTGTGAAAAATTTCTGTCGTTTTACCTGAGCCTGCTTCCGATAGGAGGATTACTCTGTGCTCGTCGAGAACCTCAGGCCAGGAAAGGGGCTTCTTCCTTGCATTCAGGTAGAGGAGTTCTGAGTCGGCCTCATGTGCTGAGGTTCCTTTCAATTCAACAAACGTTCGCTCGATGGGAACGTAGTTGTGACTGAGCGAGCGCATTAAAAATCCTTTTCCAAATTTGTGGTCGCTGAAGGTGTTCAAATGTGGCCTTATTCACCATTCGAAATCAATCACCCTTAGGCCGCCTTCCGGCTCTCCGTGCTTATACGATTCTCAGTGCCAGTGTCTTTCAGCGACTGCCGTCTGCTTGCAATCAAACAGGTGTGAGGATCGAAGCCCGGAGGATCATGGCACTTGCGGGCGACCGCGGCGCTCATTTAGGCACTCATAAGAATACGGTTACCGGGCCTCAAGGAACCGGTCATACGGCCAATGCTACCATGCGCT
>Ga0075036_1058970_pt1 | contig 12334 bp, 6 predicted proteins | sample OrgsoiRN2013_053_FD_67571 | JGI IMG/M metagenome (GOLD analysis project Ga0075036, IMG submission 67571) | Permafrost soil microbial communities from the Arctic, to analyse light accelerated degradation of dissolved organic matter (DOM) -... | ecosystem: Environmental > Terrestrial > Soil >... | reverse complement strand
CTTTAACTTTAAATACTTTTTGTTTGGCCAGGTATTTATAAACAGCGTAACGCGTCATAGCCCCCAGGTAAGGGTTAATGCTTTCGATGGTTAGGGTTTCCTTTTTCTTCCAAAGGGTCAAAAATACCTCCTGCACAATTTCTTCGGCGGCATTGCTGTCCTTTAGCAGGCGGTGGGCTATGTAGTATAGTTTATCCCAGTAAAGATTGTAGATATAAGTAAATGCGGATTCATTACCCTTACGAAGAAGTTGAGTCAACTCGTCATCAGTAAGTAAACCAGGCATGCTCAAAATAGTTGTTGTTTAAAACAAATTTAACATAAAATTTATGATAAAGTTAAGAATAGCCAAATTGTATTTTGAAAAAGGAACGGCCGGCAAACAGTAAACCATCAACGGTTATATTTTCCCGAAACGGTTTAACAGAACAAAACCCGTCATTTGCTTTCACTTAAGCTAACCGCAATTTCCCGCTATGTTTAAACGTTCAGCGCCGGTATTAGCGCGGCAACCTGTGGGTCGTTGGTTTCTTTCTGGGCGTTTCCCTTCGCGAAGCTTCGGGCCAGGCTATCCGCTGCAACTCCTCGCTGCGCTGCGGGGTTTTCGCTCCTATCCTTAACGCAAACTCCCGTACTCATCACCACACTGAAAGTCATTTTGACTTTTTAATTTTAACTTTTGACTTTTTGTTAGGGGGGAAATTGTAAGAGATTTTAACGCCACGTGCTGTATCATTTATCAAATTGGCAAATGCTTTGGCCTTTCTACTCCAGGTAAAGCCATTGAACTAATGACCAATAAGCCTCGCGCTGTCTTAAATATACGCATTTTTCAGTGTAAACTAAAGTGCTTTTTTTAAGGTATAAGTGCCTTGCCAAACGCTGCATACTTGCGCCAGTTGAGGGTAATTTTTATTATACATCACCATTTTTAGCATTGGATATCTTTAATATGATATTTTCCATAAACTTTCTGTTCCATTCAGGAGGACTTAATGATTGTTTGAGTTTAATTACACGATTTCCATCAATTATATCTAATTGCATATAAGGATTGTCCTTGCCCGATGGCACTAAGTTCGCATTTACCATTTTAGTGGATACAGTAATTTCTTTGAATGCCTTCCATTCCTGCCACTTTATATTTATTAGTTCATCTTTTACAATTAGTTTATAAATATAAACCTTACCATAAACCCACGTTTGTATTACGGCAATTAGCAGGAAAAGGGAAAAACAAATCAATGTAAAACCAATATGAGTTTTCAAATAAACACTTCCTTCTTCATCTGACGTGACAAAAAACAACAACCAACCACCAACAAAAAAGAATATAACCTTAAGTAAAAGATACGCTATTTCCTTATAAAAATTTATAGGCCGAAAATCTACTAAAATTTCATCAATTGCCTCCATTTGCTTGTTTAACTTTAGAATATTGATCCATTATTTGTACAAAATCCTGAGCCCCCGCTGCGCTGTGGGGTTTTCGCTGCTACCCTTAACGCATTCTGCGAGGTGCTTTCTTCGCCATCAGGTACTAATGAACCAATAAACTGATGAACCAATGAACCAACAGGGGGGAAATTGTAAGAGATTTTAACGCCACGTGCTGTATCATTTATCAAATTGGCAAATGCTTTGGCCTTTCTACTCCAGGTAAGGCCATTGAACTAATGACCAATAAGCCTCGCGCTAGCTTAAATATACGCATTTTTCAGTGTAAACTAAAGCGCTTTTTTTAAGGCACGAGTACCCTGCCACACCTGCCTGACGCTACATACTTGCGCCAGTTGAGGGTAAACTAAAGTGCTTTTTTTAAGACACAAGTACCCTGCCACACCTGCCTAACGCTGCATACTTGCGCCAGTTGAGGGGGGACATCTTTAATTACATTACTCATATATTATTACGATTCAATGTAATTGAAATCTGGATTATAAATTACTTTGTACCCACCAGCTTTTAATAATTTATCTTCCTTACTTCGCTTAATAAAAGGTTCTAAATGCTGTTTTTTATCTATGTGATTGTTCATATAAGATTCAAAATATCTGTCAGGATTTAAACCTATTCTTTCGGCCGCATCGTAATATAGCACAAGTACTCTGATAATATCTCTATAATCTTCAATTGCATTAGAATTAAACATTTTCGTAATGCCTCTCTCTATTATTTCTGCAGAATTTTCCTTTACAGCTAGTGCAGCAATAAACATATTCGATTTTCCTTTTAAATCTTTCATTTCGGTTTTACCATTTCATTCCCTTTTTGAACATATCCTTTATTTTTCAAATAATCTATTTCTTTGCCAAATGTGGTTCGCTCATTAGTCATAACATTACCGTCCCATACATTCGTTTCACGTAAATTATTGGGATCCGAAACTAATCGAATGTTATCATTTCGAGCAATAGCTTCATCAAGAAACTTTACATTTTTTTCCCAAGTCCAATTTTCAACATTTAAGAAGCGTAGTCCTTTGGTTGAGAAAACACCTGTATTTTTTAATTTCTCAATTGCACCGGAAAAACGGCCTAATACTGTAGTTGTTTTGGATGAATTGGCAAGAATATCTCCGCCAAACCCTTCATATCTTACTAAAGACAATTCCGATGTGAATCCTGTAAACTTAATTTCTCCCCCAATATAATGTGTTAATCCCAATAGCGTTAGCTGTTCATAAAAATGCGGACTTGTAACTGTATTGTTTATGTCCGTTTGCAGTTTGTCCGGGTTTAATGTAACCACAACCCAATAGTCCATCGCATTCGAACAGGTATTCACTACGCCATGAAACACCTTTTTTATACCGGCTCCTTTTGTTACCACATTATATATTGGGTTTATGTTTGCTAAATATTCAGCCAGATCAAGTGCGCTATTATAACCGTAAATACCTACGTTACTTAAAAATTTCTGTGGTACATCAGTGGGATTTAAAATGTCAAAATCTGAAAACTTATACTCAAATGTTTTTCCCTTTGCTCCGCCGAAATTCGCCTCTAATCCATCTAAATCTGTGGCTTGAACGGGTGTATTACTTGCAAACTGATATGGAGTTAGTTCGGGGTACTTAGCCGTCAACGGGTCTACAGTCAAAAACCTCCCCACCCTCGGGTCATAGATGCGCATTCCATAATCCTGCTGTCCGCCCACCAGGTCATTCCCGTTGGCATCTTTCTTTACCTCATTATCATTCTCTTTCCCGTTAAATCCATAGCGGTAGGTAGTATTGTTTGCCGTATACTGCCTGCCTTCCTGCAACATGCCAAATGGGTAATAATCCTGCTGGGTGGCCACATCGGGTTCATAGTGGTCAACTGCAGCATTACTGCCATCGGGTATTTGCAGGCGCTTATCGGTTATGGTAGCCAGTACATTGCCCAAATGGTTATTCAGCTCATAATTAATATGGCCCACATTCGTCCATTCGTCAGTTTCGGCACCTGCTGTAGCCAGGTTTATATTTGGCGTCCACATGCCTAAACGGCTGCTGCCGTACAGGTCCTGTTCCTTCCAGTTTATGGCGCTGTTTGCATTATCGTAAACGCCTAAGGTATTGCCTTGTGCATCGCGTACGTAATAGGTAGTAACGGTTGGCTGGGCATTGTTAGCGTAAGTCAGGGTTTTACTTATTCGTTGGCCTGTAGGGTTATAGGTATAATTTATGCTGTTTCCACTGCCTTTATTTATGGCTTTTATTTTACCGTAAACCGTCCAGTCAATGCCCGGCCCGTTAGCGTTGCCGGTTATACCTTCCAGGTTGTCGCCGGTCATGTTGCCTATGCCATCGTAGGTATAATTATCATCGGGCTGGTTTTTAAGGTCGGTAGTATAGCTGGTATTGTTTAGTAGGGCATCTTTAACATGGCGCAGCCTGTTATTAACCAGCTGCTGCTTGCCGGTAGCTGTATTAAGCACGTAATTATAACCATAGCTTAATACATCCATCGCAGTATTGCCTGCAATGCCGCCGTTGCGGTTATAGTTGATTATATTGCCGTTACCATCGTAAAGCAGTATGTCTTCGGCATACTTATCGGTCATGCTGTTGCGGTCCCATCCTGTGCCGCTTGGGCCTACATGCTGGTTGCTTATGCCCTCGTGCTGGCGCATTTTCTTCAGGCGGTTCAGCTGGTCGTAATAATAGGTATAGCCCACTGCCGCGCCACTGTTTAGCTGGTTCAGGGCCAGTGTGGTATTGGTAATATTGCCGTTATACAGGCCCTGGCCAGTAATATCGCCGGCGTTGGCCTGGTAGGCCAGGTTAAATGCAGGGGCGCTGCTGCTGCCAATAGGTTTATAATCGCCGGTATAATAACCTAGGCTATAGGCATAGGCATCGTTTGCTGCTTTAGTGGGGTTGGTATTTACATTATCGTTGCCAATATCAGCAGTCAAATTGCCGCCGTTAACCCCTTTTAGCCAGCCTTGCAGGGTGTAGGCATAATCCAAACCCTGTACGCGGCCGTACTGGTCGCCCAGCTCAAGCCTGGCCAGCGGGCCGTGCAGGTAGTACCGGTAATAGGCATTTTGCTTTTTATCGTAATTTAACAGGGCGCTGCCGTTAAAGGCGTCAACCATGGCGCTCACACTGCTCCAGGCTTCGGTAAGCCTGTTTTCGGCATCGTATTTATATTGATAGTAAAAAACGGTCGGGCTGGGCGGGGTGTGTTGCGTCAACCGGGTGGTCCTGGTAGCGTACAAAGTTTACCTTACCACTTATTAAATCGTATTCGTAGTCAATACGCTTCAGTTTGGTGGGTTCGGCCAGGTTACTTACATCGGTTAAACCGCCTATTTGCTGCCATAAGGTTTTTACATTACCGTCAATATCGTAATTATAGTAAGTAGCCTGTAAGGGGCTGCCTGCCTGCCCGTCGGTATAGGTAGTTGCGGCTACGCGTTTGCGCAGGTTATCCTGCTCGGCAATGGTAAACATGCCCGCGCCGTAGTTCGCAGTTCCATCATAATAGGTATGCGTAATTTGGCTATTTGTCCCGCTTGTATTAAAAGTTTGTACAAAACTATCGCTCAGGTAACTGGGCATACCGTTGGAGCCGGGTAAGGTAGGCGCATTAGCTTTTTGCCCTACTTCAATAATGCGGCCCAGCGCATCGTACTGGGTATAGCTAAACACATGCTGTTGCAAAGCCGATTGTTTTGCATTTTGCGATACATTGAGCCTGCTCACCATATCGTACCAGAAAACATGACTGCCGCCATCGGGGCTGTTTTGCAATGCTACCTGGTTGGTGCTGTTGTATTGGTATGATGTGGCCAGTGCATGGTTAGGGTAAATACCGCTGTACATACTTTCAACCGTGCTATTATCGGCAATGGTGGTTGGCCCGCCTGCTGCCGGTATATTAAACCTGTACCATGCGTTCGTTATATAGGCACCTGTGGGTGCAAAGCAGGGGTTGCCGGCATTGGCGCTAATTTCGGGCTGCTGCAATTTCCTGTCGTACAGGCGCAGGTGTTTGAGCATGGTAATATTATTGGGATAGGTTACCACCCCGGTGCTTGCGTCAACGGTCCAGCTGCAGGCGGCAGGCGGCAGGTTAGCGGCGGGGGTAAGCTGTGTGCCGTTCAGGTAAACCTGCATGCCGTTAACGGGCATATCGGTACCCTGCACCAACAGGTGCTGCCATGACTTAAGCGGCAGCATACTGTTAATATCGGCTGCAAAATGCTGCGATAAGGTATAGGTTATACCTGTATTAACACCGCCTGTAACAGTAGGCGTTGAGCTGTACAGGTCAATATTAAGGTAGCGCCCGTTAATACATATCTGGAACAGGTATTTTTTATTGTCAGTTTCTTCAATCAGCTGGTTTAGCTGGTTAGCCGGGTTATACAGCCAAAACTCCATGGCCTGGTCTTTAGGCGTGCCGGGTGTTACATCCAGCAGGTTTTCCATGGTCGTACCAAAGCCTTGCGCCGGGGTCGATGCGTTCGCCGGCCCGTTATAGTTGGTAGCGCAATCCGCAGCGTCGGGGTTGGCGCGTGCATATTGTATCTGCTGCAGCAGTGCAGGGTCTTCAATAATGTTTACGCCTTCGGGCGGTATGGTGCGCACCAGGTTATCGGCCTGGTCATAATAATACAAAGTATAATGATAAACAGGCTGTGTAGCAAGCGCGATTACATTGGTTTTGGCGGCAGCGCAGGTGGCAATATAACTCTGCCTGAACATATCTTTCTGATCGTTAATATACCCGTTGTAAGCATTCTCGGCATTGTTTACCGCCGATGCAATGGTAGCTTCAATACAGCCATACAGGTCGCCCGAGGTCGTTTGAAATGGCGGCGCGTTAACCAGCAATGCATTCGGGTTAGCCGCCAGGGTAACCGTTTCGTAGTTCTGGTACTGATCGTACGATAGCACAAAACCAAGCGTCTGGTTCAAATAGGTGGTTAGTATGCGTTGGTAATCATTGCTGTTTTGCAATGCCGTTGGCGATGCAAAGTAACCGGACAGGCTGTTTTTAGCATTAGTATAAGCGGTAGCATTAGCATAACCCTGCCCGGCTTTTTGTAAAAACACAGGGATGGTCATATCATGCGGTAACAGATTGTTGCAATGGCCATAGGCGGCTGCCAGCGCATTAAAATCGGCCTCGCTCATAAACATATCATCGCCGAAAGTATTTTTAAGGTATTGCCAGGTGCTGGTTCCGCCGGGTGTTTGCCCAACAAAATAGCTGATGGCACCGGCTATATCGCTATTGGTTGATGATAGGGTCGTCAGCGAATATTGTGCAACAGGGCTATACGGGCCAGGGCCGTCAAGCAGCCATGGGTTAAGCCCGGGCGTAAACTTACCGCTGAGCGAGGGGAATGTTTGCAGTATTGCATCGCCAAAATTATTAATAGCAGAGCCTGTTGATGGCAGGATACCGGCATTAGGCACCGTACTTGAGCCAAGCGGATGGTTAATATCGCCGCCAAGTTCGCATACGGCGATGAGCCGTTGTTTAAGCAGCGCAATATCGTAAGGTGTTGCCCCTACACCATTTGAGCCGGTAAGTCCGTCGGTTAAAATTTTTATCCACGAGTCGGCGTTCGATTCGCAGCTGCCAACCACCTGTTGCTGTATCTGGTCGTACCCGTTACTCACGGCTGTGGTTGGGTCTGCATAACGCACGCTTTTATCTATGATCGGGAAACGCGACGTTTTGTATTTATAAGCCTCGGGGCAGCCGGTGCCTGCCGGCACTATGATGCTACAGTTTGTAACAAACCCGCTTACATAAACCGCTGCAAAGTTAGTAGTAATACCAGGCGCAGTTATGGTACCGGTATAACTGACAGGATCTATATTTACCGTTACTGTAGTTGGGGTTTCGCTGCCCTCGGCATATATGTTGAGCGTAGCTACCATGCCGTAGCGTGTACACCTAACAATATTAGGTTTAACGTTTACCGTAAACGTTGTACCTGACGGGCCCGTAACTGACCAGGCAATATAATAATCGGTGGCATATTGCGCAGTTGGATCGCCGCCGCTTAGCGCAAAGGCATTTAACGGATAATTTATATCCGGGTTCTTTAGTTGCGGTATGTTATAATCGGGGGCAATGCTAATGTTCTTTTTCTTAAAGCTTTGTGCAGAAGTATTAACAACAACATCATTGCCATCATATCTTTCTGAAGCAGAGGGTCCCGATTGAACAAACTCATTCTGAATAGTTCCGATACCACCACCACCCGGATCGGTACTGTAAGTTGATGAACAGGTAAACACCCAAACATTATTATAGGTTGTACTTTGGCCACCGTTTGTTGGAGCAAACGTTATACAGCTGTAAAAAACCGGTAGTGATGAGTCGCTGTTGATGTGCAAGCAATACATATCTTGTGGCGGGCTATCGGCAGTGCCCTGCTCTATGCTATACTCGTAAAGAATTCCGCCCCCGCCACCGTATTCATATCTGTCTACAAATGATTGGTTATCGTACAATTGTATATTCCCGCAAACACATGTTACTGCACTGATCTTTACCGTATTTACCGGCATCTCAACAGGGATAAGTAGGTATTGTTTACTCGTGCCGGCCGGCAGCTGCAATAAGGTTGGAGCACCGCCTGTTGATGTACCCGATGGGTAGTACATATTGAGCGATACGGCACTGTTCAGGTTGCCCGGCAGGTACGTAATGGTAACCAATTGCATGCCATACTGTATAGCACCATAAGCCGTCCTGTCAGCCTCTGATGCAGGGGCTATCGAAAAATCGGCAGGCGTGGCGCAGTCACTTGTTTGGGTGGCGCTGATGGGGGTGCCTACAGGGCAACTGTTAGGGCAGGTAACACCCTGACTTGCCAAATCGTAGTACGTATTTTTGAGGTCAAAATAATAGGTTTTATATAAATCCCAATTACGGTCGTCCATGCGGCAACTACTGGCATCGCAGTTATTCCAGCAGTTTGATGTTGCATTATCGGTACTGTTATTGCACAGGTAACTGCAATACAGCACAAAATCAACCATTTGCGAAATGTTTTTCACGGGTCTCCCGCTAATTACAGGCAGCTTTAATACGTTAAGGCTATAGTTTCTCAGGTCCTGCAACATATAGTCATGATAAGCAGCTCCCGGACCCGATTGAAAAAACGGATCTGCCGCAAGCAGCCATTCGCCGGTTGTATTACTGTAACTTACACCCGCACCTGCAACCGCCGGTATATCGGCTGCTTTTTGTAAGCCGTTAATCTTCTCATCCCATATTCTCGAGTCGCTTGTTAAATAGCAAAACCTAAGCTTACAATATTCGGGGTGAAATGGCAGAAAGTAAGCGGCCCAATCAGGTTTCCAGTATTTAATCAGATCGGCAAACGTAAATGTGGCATCGTAAGGCGAAGTGATGCTTAAAGTACTCGGATCTGCAATCGAGCTATAGTCGACCGCCAGATGTTTAGTAATAAGCTCTGACTGGTATGTTGCACTTGTTGATGGCAGAATAGGAAATACCGTTCTCCAATTTTGATACAGTACGTTTATTTCGGGCTCAAGCGCCACATAATTAGCATCGTACAACCCGTACTGGCCACCTGGCGAAACATCTTTTTTCATCGGCTCCTCATATTTCTCGCACGGGGAGGTTACACAACCAGCTGCAACAACCGTATAATTGTTATAAAGGCTTGTATATTTTGTATCGATAAATTGTGTTAATGAGGTATAGTCAGTCGAACTGAGCGTTGCAGAAGTAATCCCCATGTCAGCCATTTTTTTGAGGAACATATCAGTAAACTCCTGCCGTGTTCCTAATACAGACATGTAGGTTTTACAATCGGCTAAACATCCCGAAAAATCCAATCCGTTTAAATAGGTTTGTAAGTATGACCATTCTGTGCTTACAATCCCTTTCGACTGGCCATCGTGAATATAATTATCTACGTAATCTTCCATTTGCGATTTACTCAAAACCAGTTCAAAGGTTACATAATACTCACCTATTTTTGTGCAATCAAACGTAAAGCCTTTAGTAAACGGCGCAGTAGTCCCGCAATTATTGGCTATCGATCCAATTTGCTCGGTTGCCTGGTAACAGGGGTTATTGCAATCGTCTTTAACTATAATATGGAGCTCGTAAAAACATGAACTGCAAACAGATTGACTATTTTGTCCATTAATAGCATTCACCAATTGTTCGACACTGTAATTAACAGTAACCGTATTTGTACCAGCAACGGCGGACAGGTATGTAGATGTAGCAGATAACTTCAGATTACCACCATCATATACAAATTGTTCGGGTTTGATAAGATTTATCGTTTGCTGCTTACCCGCGTTGGCCGACGGTAATGCATCTAACATTGGGTCGCCATTTAAAAGCTTTGGGTTGCTGCCCGCCAGCGCGGTAGCAATAGTTTTACCACTACCATTAATATAACTCACACTGACCTGATTATTCGGATCGACCACCATGTTTTTTAGGTAGTGTTCGGCATAGCCTACATCATTACCAAATAACTGATCGAGCTCCCATTGTTCTGGCTTACCATAAAAGTACTTGGTTGTTTTGCTTACGCTCCCCGTTCCGGGTTGAAAAGTTAAGCCAACTCCGCCTTGTAATTTAATGCGCCCGGTATTATCTGCCGTATATTGGGTTACCGAAAGCGGGTACCCGTCGGCATCAGGAATGTACTTCAATTTCGGGTCTGAACTATTGGCTGCAAGAAAAGCATTGCTCGGCGAGTAATAATTGGCCGCCCCGCCCCATTGGGGGTGGGCAGTAAGTGCATGAGCAGTAGTAGGATTAGAAATTGCATTATCCAGCGGAGCTGGAACGGTTTCACAATTGCTGCCGCTTAATCCGGCAATATTGCTGTAGTTATAAGCTACTCCGGCTGACCGGTTAAAATTTTGAAAATATTGAAGTGCTAACGGGTCATTTGTAAATGCTGGTGCCGGCAATATACTTGCTGCAGGTCTTCCAAACTCATCATAAACGTTTTCCTGAACTACAGCTACATTATCAGAGTTATTGATGGTAACCGTTTGGCGCCCCCTTAAAGAGCCGTCGAAGTAACTGATCACTTCCTTTTTCTTTCCATCTTCAGCAAAAGCAGCTGAGTATTGCCAATTTAAATCAGAATGATACCAATAAAGAGCAGAATTGGATGCAGTACTCAAATCCCAGGCTAAATAATTTGATTGCGCCGTGCCGTACTGATCAACAAAATTATAATTCCAATCACCCTCCATTCGCACACCGTCAACAGTGTATTGAACCTGTCGCATTCTTACCACTAAATAATCATTGTTATAAACAAGTGATATGTTATACTGATAGTCATTTCCGCTATTGGTAGGGTCAATGCCGGTCGTGGTAATACGTGTGGCATTGTTTTGAAACAATATATCGGGTGTTTCGCCCCACTGGAGTGCTCCGTTTGCCATGTGCGCTGCAAGGGTTTCATTGTTATCCCCTTTATCAAGTGTTGTCCACTCTATATCGTATTCTTCTGCGCTGGATAACGTAGACCCGCTCCCGGTTGGAGCCCATAGTATTTGCAGTTGTTTATTATCATTTTCTTTATAATCCTTGTAGCTATTTATTGAAGCTCTCAAATTGGGGATGCGATCGGCTTGGTGGAAGTTATACTTACGGTTTACTATAATTGAGGCATTCAAACTCACCATTCCCTGGGTTATAAGGTTATAGTTGTTGGTATTTGTATAAATCTGATCTACCGTAACATTGATTGAATATGCTCCGCCATACTGAAAATCAGTGTAACTATCCAATCCCTTATATGTTACTCCCTGCGCTTGCCTGTATGTAACACTTAGGGTATGATAATCGGTATAGGTTGCTCCGCCCAGGGTGGTTACGTAATCTATTTTTACCCTAACAGTATAGTCAAAATCAAAGCCTATGCGCATATTATCGTTCACCCTCAGCGTAACAGCATTTTTTACAGATATATCTGTAAAGTTGCCCCAATAAGTCGTGCTGAATTTCGGATCGGTAAAGTTATTTACCAAAATTGCCCCGGAAGAAAATGGCCCATTAGCGGTTTGGCTTACATGCGAATCAATTCCTGCAAAACACTGCAGCGCAGCAATTAGCAAAAATGCTGATACCAATAACGGTTTAATAATAGAATACCTGTTCATATCTGCTTATTGTATACGTATCAATTCATAGTTCTTATACTTATCCGCCAACCTCAGTTTCTTATCTTCTTCAATTAATATCTTTTTAACATCGATGTGCTTATCAATGTCGGCTGTATTTTCCCAGCTGGTAAACATCACGTCAACAGTTTTTTCTTTGCTTTTATCTAATGGAGCATTCAAATTGGTCATGCGGGCAAATATTCTGCTTACTTTTAATGTGCTTGTATCATACGTTACCGCGTACTCTTTACAGGTAATATGTTTTTCATTTTCAAGAATGAGTGTTTGATTTGGCCCTGCTGTTTTTTGCGACAAAGAATAATTTTCATCTTCCAGTCCTTTTTTCAAACCGGGACCGATAGTTAAATCGGGAACGGTTATTGATTTTTGCGGACCTAAAAATATTCTTTTGTTATCATGATCAATATTCAGGTAAATGCCGCCATTATTTAAAGTTTCGGTGTTTCCCATTTTAAAGTAGCAGCTACTTCCCTGCTTACACACCAAAAAACCGGCATTCTTTACGGTCTGGCCCGAATCGGCTTTATCAACTATATTGATAACACCCGAATAAGTGCAGGCTCTGTCTTTAATATTCAACAAGGCCGAAACATTGTTAAACTTTCTTAATAACACCGTATCGTAATGTTGTGCGGGTATTTTATCATCAACTATTACAGTAGGCTTGCCGGCGAC
>Ga0075036_1074584_pt1 | contig 12719 bp, 2 predicted proteins | sample OrgsoiRN2013_053_FD_67571 | JGI IMG/M metagenome (GOLD analysis project Ga0075036, IMG submission 67571) | Permafrost soil microbial communities from the Arctic, to analyse light accelerated degradation of dissolved organic matter (DOM) -... | ecosystem: Environmental > Terrestrial > Soil >... | reverse complement strand
ACCCTGCCCGGTAATTATGTTGCCGGGGTATACTATCCTGATAAAACCCGGGTGGGTTGGTGGAAGAACGGTTACCCGGAATACTTTGCCAAGGTATTGAACGCTGCTAACTGGATAGGTATTGAGATAACTATTGGCAATGAAAAGCTTGATCTGAATACTTGCAAAGTAACCAACTTTAAACGTGTGTTGAATATGCACGATGGTTACCTTGAACGGACATTTACTGCCGAACTGAAAAGCGGCAAACAGGTGCAGGTAGCAGCCAAGCGCTTTTGCAGTATAGTTGATGAAGAGGCCGGTGCAATCAGCTACAGCATAACCCCGCTTAACTTTGATGGCGAGGTAACTTTTACACCTTTTATAGATGGTGATGTAAGCAATGCCGACTCGAACTATGATGAAAAGTTTTGGGATGAAGTGGCCAAAGAGGTTAAAGACAATGAATGTTATTTAACGCTTCGCACCAAAAAGACAGGCTTTGAGGTTTGCACGGGTAGTTTGTTCAGTATTTCACAATCAACAGATGGCACGGAAGTCCCACGATATTACTATGGCAATACACAAAGTATCCTAAAAGAAAAATATGTGGCCTCGGTTGTGACAGTTCAGTTGTCGAAAGGCGAAATCACAACTATTTACAAATATGCGGCTAACGTTTCATCGCAAAACTATAAGCCTACTGATCTGACAAATGTTTGCAAACAGGTTATTTCCAAAGTATCTGCTAAAGGTTTTGAAACCATGCTTGCCGAGCAGTCCGCTGCATGGCGTGCCAAATGGGAGGAAAGCGATATTGTTATCGAGGGCGATGTAAAAGCTCAGCAAGGCATCAGGTTCAACATCTTCCAGCTATCGCAAACCTATACCGGCAAGGATGACCGGTTAAACATAGGGCCCAAAGGTTTTACCGGCGAAAAATATGGCGGTTCAACCTATTGGGATACCGAAGCTTATTGCGTTCCGTTTTATTTGGGCACAGCTGCGCCACAGGTTACTAAAAACCTGTTGATCTACCGTCATAAGCAATTGGGTAAAGCAATAGAAAACGCTGCCAAATTAGGCTTTACCGATGGTGCAGCATTGTACCCCATGGTGACCATGAATGGCGAAGAATGCCATAACGAGTGGGAGATAACTTTTGAAGAGATACACCGCAACGGCGCCATTGCTTATGCCATCTTTAATTATATCCGATACACGGGAGACAAAAGCTATCTTAACGATTATGGCCTGGAAGTTTTAATCGGCATAGCCCGTTTCTGGAAACAGCGGGTTAACTGGAGCAGCCACAAAAAGCAATATGTGATGCTTGGCGTAACCGGGCCTAACGAGTACGAAAACAACATCAACAACAACTGGTATACCAGCACCCTCGCTACCTGGTGTATGGGGTACACTATAGAAGCAATCTCACACATTAAACAAACCAATGCTGCAAAATATAACACGTTGACCAAACAACTCGGCTTTAACGAAGCCGAAGAAACCAAACAATGGCAGCACATTATTGCCAATATGTATTATGGCGAGGATAAGGAGCTCGGTATCTTCCTGCAACAGGATGGCTTTTTGGATAAAGAGCTGATCCATGTAAAAGATCTGCCCGCTGCCGACAGGCCATTGAACCAGAAATGGAGCTGGGACAGAATCCTGCGATCGTGCTTTATAAAGCAAGCCGATGTTTTACAGGGACTGTATTTTTTCAGCGATAAGTATGATGAAGAAACCCTTCGCCGTAACTACAACTTCTACGAACCTTTGACCGTTCATGAAAGCTCCCTGTCGCCTTGTATACACGCCATATTAGCCTCAAGGTTGGGTATGTACGATGATGCGTATAACTTTTACCTGCGTACATCAAGGCTCGATCTGGACGATTATAATAACGATACTGAAGACGGCTGCCATATCACTTCGATGGCGGGTACCTGGATGAGTGTAGTTGAAGGTTTTGCAGGGATGCATGTGAAGGATGATATGTTAAGTTTCCGGCCGTTTTTACCGGCGCAATGGAAATCGTATTCTTTTAACATCCGATTTAGGGAGAACGTAGTCAAAATTGTGATCGATACAAATGGGGCAACGTTTAGTAACCTGTCTTCAACAGAGGTTACCATTAGCATATTTGGTCAACGTTATTCCATTGCACCGTCAGGCAGCACAACGGTAAATTATACCGATACTAAGTAAAAAACAAAAAAGCTCCCGGTTATTAGCCGGGAGCTTTTACTGACCATTATTTTATCAATTATAAAACCTTTGGTTTAATATCTTTACCAAAACGGTAGTTCAGGGTTACCTCCTGTGTGGTATTATTGATACCGCCTAAAGCATATTTACCTACGCTAAACTGATAGCTGTAGCCAAACATCATGTTGTTGTTAATGTTTACCGAAACTATACCGGCCAAAGCATCCTGGCTATGATAGTTAACACCTAAACCTAATACGTTTTTAATGTACAGCGTTGTCGATACATCAACCATAACAGGCAGGTTGCTGCCGCCATAAGCTATTAATGCTGCAGGTTTAACTTTAAAATCCTCGTTTAATGTCTTAATGTAAGCACCTGTCAGGTAATAGGTGTTCATAATATAGTTATTCTCCTGTGCCGATTTACCAAGGCTGCTCAGGGTTAATCGCGGTAATGAAACACCAACATAATAGTTGCTTCCCGAAAGCATGGCGCTAAGGCCTACGTTGGTTTCGGTTTCATCAATGTCGCTGTTTGCAAATCTTGGATCTGATGGGTCTAAAGCAGAAGTATGCACGGTGTGATTACGGAAACCGGCGTTGATACCAGCCGATAAAAAACTACCGCCTGACAGCTGTATCTTCTTGGCAAAAAAGCCGTTGATCTCAGTCAGGTTCTCGGCACCATACTTATCATTTAAAACAATTAAACCGGCGTTGCTGGCAATACCCGGTATAGGCATGCTGCCATTAAACAAAAAGGTGCTTGGGGCTCCGTTTATACCTATGAATTGCTTGCGGCCAACCACGTTAAGGTTACCGGCATCATCAAGAGTTGAATATGCAGCGTTAACGGGTGTCAGGTTATTCATGTACTGTGTAAAGGTAAATGGCTGCTGCGCCCATGCCTTATTGTACGATAGCAGTGCCAGTACAAGCAGCGTTAATATGGATATGTGTTTTTTCATTTTAATGAGTTTTGAGTGGTGATTAATTAACCCATGTAGACTGTGGTTATATCCACATGGGTATCATTTTAAGTTTTCCTATTCGATCTGATCTGTATGATTAATATTTCAAAACAAAATAACCGGTTATATGATAATTGTCACCACCCGCTGTCCAGTCTATCAGGTAGAAATAAGTTCCCGCTGGAAGGGAATGACCACTATTATCCTTACCACTAAATACAAGGTTCTTATTGTTATAGCCGGTAATCGCAAAAACTTTATCGCCGTTACGGTTAATGATCTTCACATGATTATCAGGGAAGTTTTGAATTCCCTCTATGTATAAGAAATCATTGATCCCATCACCATTTGGCGATACGGCCTGGTCAACTTTTACCACGTTACCCGATGGATCAACCACCTGAACATATTGTGTAACGTTTGGTGCAGCTGCATAATTAGCATTACCCGCTTGCGAGAATGTAATGGTTACGCTACCCACGTGCAATGGTACCAGTGTTGTGCCTACAACTTTAACTATAGTAGGATCAGATGATACCATGGTAACTGCCAGGCCAGATGATGCTGTGGCATTTGGCGAATAAGCTGCGGCTCCTTTGGTTAAGTAAGGCACAGTTGCCACGGTAATGGTTTGGGCACCTGGGCCAACGGTAAGCGTTTTAGATATGCTGGCCGTGCCGGTATAGTTACCTGATGTTGGCGATATACTGGCTGTAATGGTAGCCGTACCTATGCCAACAATATGTACCTTACCGTTAACTATAGTAGCAACAGCAGGGTTACTGCTGGTATAAACAACCGGGTCGCCAGTGCTGCGGGCTAAGGGATCAAAGTCTGCATCGGCAAAGCTTCTGTTGCCGTTAAAGTTATCCCATGTTAATGTTTGTACCGCAGGTACAATGGTTAATGTACCCTTGCCATACGTAAACGTATATAGCGTTGATACAGCACTGCTGGCAGTTAATTGATAAGTACCTACCGGGATGTTACCGAAGAAACCGTTTGGCGAACGGCCGTTTATACTAACTATTGGCTGTGTACTAAACTTGGTGCTATCATCTAACGGGAAGGTGCCGCTGGCGCTCTTAAATCCATCGTAAATTAATGGGAGCGATATGAGCGGGCTGCCATAAGTAAACGTTACATTTTTAGGTGTGATAGACATTGGCGCCTGTAGTACAGTTAATGTAAATGTACCGTTAGCTGCGGCAGCGTTAGTATTATCAGCTGGCGACGATGCCGTAATAGCACTCGAACCTGTTCCCACAATATGTAAAAACTGACCGGTGGTTACCGTCGATCCGTTTGTAACGGCTGTGGCTACAGTTGTGGTAGCACTTGCATATAATACCGGACTTGCTACACCAAGCGATGATATAGCGGGGCTAAAGTCAGGATCGCCATAAAACTTATTCAATGGATTTTGAACGATCACTATAGGTGTTACTGTTAAAGTTTGGTTTATTACCTGTGCCGGTGCACCGCCTGCACCAAGCTGGGTAGCGGTAATTATTGCCGTGTTGCCTAAAGTAGCAGTAGGCGGAACATTAAAGTGTAGTTTGTTATTCACTATACTTACCAAACCCGGGTTGTTGCTGGTGTAAGTAATAGGCACGTTTGTTATCGTGCTTGTTGCTCCTGGATCCAGATCGGTTACGCTGAAGGCTTGGGTACGGGTTAGTGCGAAGGTAAGCGTAGGAACCGTAGTCGTAGCCGGATTTACCGTCAACACCATTGTTGCAGCCGCAGGTATGGTTGAGTTACCTATTGCCGGTTGCGTTGCGGTAATTGTAGTTACTCCGACTGAAACAAGGGTAATGTTGTTATTGCTGTTTATTTTGGCAACGGCAGGATTACTGCTTGTATAAGTAATTGGTACCGAGCTAAGTGTACTTGTAGCACCAGGGGCTATATCAATAGTACCAAATGGCACGGCACGTGTTGCATTAGGGAACGAAATTAAAGGCGCAATAACCTCCAGGTTTTGGCTTACATCGGCTACAACCACATTTCCAAGCGAAGCAGTAATTGTAGTTATACCCAGGCCGACAAAGCGGATATTACCGTTAACAATAATAGCTACGGCCGGGTTGTTGCTGGTATAGGTAATAGGTACCGCAGTATTGCTTGAGCTTAATAACTGGTAAGTACTGGTAGCTGCCGGGGCAAGATCGTTAGTATTAAACCTTACTTGCGACAGATTTGCTATAACCGGTGATGTTGGAGAAATTTGCTGACCCAGTGGTGGGAAAGTTATAGTTGCCGGTGTTATGGTTAATACCTGCGATACGTCGGCCGGGGTAGTTCCGGGTATACCGTTAGGGCCACCACCTGCGCTGGCGGTAATAACGGTTGTATTAGGGCTCGGATATGTTACCACTCCATTTACTATTGATGGCGGAGTAGGGTGAATATTACCGTTAACAATGGTTGCGACAGCAGGGTTACTACTGGTAAAGTTAAGGGTTGCACCATTACTTGCCGAAGCACTTGGAACATAATCGCCGGTATTGCTAAACGGTTTCGTACCCAGGGGCTGGAACGTTATGGTCGGCGTTGATACTGCGGTAATAGGCGGCGTTATTGTCAATGTCGTTGCAACAGGCAACGGAGCGTAATTTGCTGATGTAGGCTGGCTGGCGGTAATAACACAGGTTCCGCTGTTTACAAGGTGAACTGTAGTGCCGCCAACTATACTCGCCACCGATGGATCGCTCGAAGTATAAACAATGGCCGGACTACTTAATGTACTGGTAGCCGTACCTGTAACGCCCACTGCAAGGCTTATGTCGCCCGAATTGATCAGTTTGGCACCCAGTACTGCAGCTGTAACCGGTGTAATTACTGCCGGTGTTACTGTTAAGTTTTGAATAGAACTTAATGGCACAGGCGAACCTTGATATGAGCCTTGTGAAGCTGTAATGTAGCAGGTGCCAATACCAGTATAGTGCAGGAAGTTGCCATTAACAATAGTTGCCACAGATGGGTCGCTGCTGGTATAAGTTACCGGGGCAGCGGCGTTTATTGAACCTGTAGTTGTTAGGGCAAGGTCGGTAGATGTAAATGCTTTAGTACCCAAAGCACCCAATACGAGCGTTGGCGTTGTTACCACAAATGCTTGTGATACATCGGCAGGTGCGATATAGCCAGCCGCAATTGCACCTGCAGTTTGCGATGCGGTTATAGTAGTAGTGCCAATACCAACAATATGGATGGCATTGTTTACAATAGTTGCAATGTTAGGGTCGCTGCTGGTGTAAGTGATTGGTACAGTAGTTAATGTGCTTGTTGCACCAAGGCCAATGTCATTTATCTGGTAAGGCTTGCTTGCTAAGGCTGCAAATGTTATAGAAGGGGCGGTTACCGTAACTGTTTGTGTCTGATCAATTGGCAATACCTGCGATCCTGCTGTACCGCCACCTTGTGAAGCTGTAATTTTAAATGTACCCGGAGCAGCATTTGGCAGGAAGTGTATATTGCCATTAAGAATGCTCGCTATTGTAGATGTGTTGCCGCTGGCATCTGTAATAGTGTAATTGATAGGCGTATTTGATAACGTGCTTGTTGCACCAGGGGCAATGTCAATATCTGTTATTTGCTTAGTGCCTAACGCAGGGAAAGTAATGGTAGGTACGGTTACAGTTACTGTTTGCGTAGCATCGGCAGGCAATACCGCTGTACCCGCAGCACCACCACCTTGCGAAGCTGTAATTTTAAATGTGTATGGAGTTGTTGGTGTACTCAGGAAATGAATATTGCCATTAAGTATACTGGCAACCGTTGATGTATTACCACTTGCATCTGTAATAGTATAGGTTATTGGCGCAAGTGTATAAGTACTGGTTGCACCAGGAGCTAAATCAGTTGTACTGTATGGTTTTGAACCTAATGCTGCAAACGTAATAGTCGGGCTACCAGCAATGATTAATGCTTGCACTACATCGGCAGGTATGCCGGCAGCACCCGTAGTGCCACCACCTTGCGATGCAGTGATATTGGCTGTACCTGCATTAATAATGTGGATCTGGCCCCTCACGATAGTTGCTACAGCGGTATTGCTACTGGTATAAGTAATCGGGATGCCAGCAACGCTACTGGTTGCGCCTGGGTTGATATCGTTATTGTTATAAGTTACAGTACCTAATGCCGGGAATGTAATTGTCGGCGCAACTACTGTTAACAACTGCGATGCTGATGTTGCGCCGCTTTGAGCCTGTGACGCAGTAATAGTAGTGGTATTATTTGGCGCGGCAGGTACAGGGCTTATTAAATGTATCATGTTGGTACTGCCACTTACCGTCGCGCTGAATCCCGAACCTGCACCCACACTAGTTGAGGTTGATGCCGGTAAAGTTATTACTGCGCCGTTTACCGGCACCGCACTTATTGATTTTAGGGCAGTAATACTACCTCCCGAAACTATAACGGTTGCTGTTACAGTACCGGCGCTGCCATTAATTAATAAAGGTACCGCAGTATAAGTGCCATTAGTGTACCCTGAGCCACCGGCTATAGGGGCGTTAAATGTAGGATAGGTTACTATAGTAGCAACTGCAGGGTTACTGCTGGTATAGGTAAACGGAATACCTGAAACAGGGCTGCTTGCACCCGGGCTAAAGTCAACATCGGTGTATTGTTTAGTGCCGAAAGCAGGTAAGGTAATTGCTGCCGGGTTTACGGTAAGTGTTTGGGTTTGATCGGCAGGCAGCGAAAGCGATGTTAAGCCGGTTACGCTAAAGCCAGTTCCTGTACCGCCTATGCTGGCAGCTACAGCACTTAAAATATTGCCTTGCTTATATGCCGTTCCGCCGGTAGTAATGGTTACAGAAGTAACTGAGCCTCCTGAAACAATTACAGTAGCCAAAGCGCCTGTACCCGCACCACCGGTTAGTGGTACCGCTGTATAGGTACCGTTAGTATAAGCCGACCCTCCGATTATATTGCTGGTGGCAATAAGCGGCGCCGGGGCACTTTGTGACGCAGTGATAATTGACGTACCCACGCCAACAACATGAATGTTGCCGTTAACAATAGTTGCTACCGCTGTATTGCTGCTGGTATAGGTAATAGCAGCCGTTACAGTACTGCTTGCGCCTGGCGCTATGTCAACCACATTGGTCGAAAGTGCCGGACTTAGCGGGGGGAATGTAATCAATGGGCTCGACACAACTAAGCTTTGTGCAACATCTGCCGGAAGTGTTGCTGTGCCTGTTGTACCACCACCTTGCGATGCATTAATAGTTGTGGTTCCGATACCGATAAAGTGTATAAATCCATTAACTATAGTAGCTACGGCAGTATTGCTGCTGGTATAAGTAATAGGTACAGTAGCAAGCGTGCTTGAGGCACCAGGGTTCAGATCGGCATTTGTTAAAGTTTGTGTTCCAAAGGCCGGCATGGTGATCTTATACGGTGTAACCGTTAATACTTGTGTGGCATCGGCCGGTAATACCGCTGTACCAGTAGCACCACCACCTTGCGAAGCCGTAATGGTTGTGGTATTATTAGGTGCAGCAGGTGAGCCAACCAAATGGACAACACCGCCAGCACTTGCAACCGAAACCGTGAAGCCTGTTCCTGAGCCGCCTATAAGCGGTAATGAGCAGGTTAAAACATCGTTTGCCAGGTATCCGCTACCGCCCGATATTATAGTTACACCTGTAACCGAACCGCCCACTACCAGTACTTGTGCCGTTGCTCCGCTACCAGTTCCGGTAACGCCAGTAGGATAAATTAATGGTACAGGCGAGTAAGTACCTATAACATAACCGGTACCGCCTACGGGGTTGTTAAGTGCGGTAATGCTATTGGTAAGTATTGTTGCTACAGCTGTGTTACTGCTTGTATAGGTTATTGGCTTGTTGGTAATAGTGCTTGTTGCCGAGGGATTGATATCGGTGGTACTTAATACCACGCTTCCTAAAGCAGGTAAAGTCAGCGTTGGCGGAAGAACGGTTAATGTTTGTGTAACATCGGCCGGAAGGTTTGACGTACCTGTTGCACCACCGCCTTGCGATGCGGTGATATTTACCGTGCCCGTGCCTGTAAAATGTATAAAGCTCCCAACGCCAGAAACCGTAATGCTAAAAGGTGTATTTGTAGAAGTTCCACCCAGGCTTGTTACCGGGCACGACAGAACATCGCCTATAGTATAACCCGAACCGACTGAAGTAAGAATTATACTGGTAACAGCATTTGTAGTAGACACCACTACACCACCAACTACTATTTGTGAAATAGTAGAAACTGTAATATTAGCTGTTGCACCTGTGCCCGAACCACCGGTTAGTGGCACATTGGTGTAAATTCCATTTGCATAACCGGCGCCACGTACAAACGTACTTACTCCGGTAATAGAGTTATTGGTAATGGTAGCTACTGCGGCGTTGTTGCTGCTATAGGTAATAGGGATATTGGTAATTGTACTTGTAGCACCAGGATTAACATCGGTGCTTGAGGATGTTCTTGTTCCGGATAATGCAAAGTTGATTGTCGGCGGTGTTACTGTTAATGATTGCGATACGCTCGGTGGCAGGCTGATATTACCTGTGTTTATTCCGGCAGGCCCGTTTTGCGATGCGGTAATGGTAGTCGTACCTGTACCAACAAAGTGTATATAATCATTAACAATAGTGGCTACAGCCAGATTACTGCTGGTATAAGTAATAGGGAAGCCTGTGCTTACCGCCGAAACCACTACCTGGAAACCGCTTCCGGTGCCGCCGATGTTTGATGAAAGAGTCGTTAAGATATCGCCAACTAAATAATTAATGCCTGTTGATACAGGGATCGCGGAAGTAACAACGCCACCAATAACCGTAATAGTAGCTGTTGCGCCGCTGCCTGATCCACCGGTTAACGGTACGGCATAGTAGGTGCCGTTTGTATAACCAGATCCCGCCGAAGGTGTATTAAATGTTGAAATACTGCTGGTGGTAAAGTTAGAACCAGTTGCGCCTGGGTTTAAATCATTGCTCGTAAATTGTTTTGTACCCAACGCCGGGAAATTAATTGCCGGTTGTGTAACAGTTAATGTTTGCGATACATCGGGTGGCAAAACAGCTGTACCCGTTGCACCACCACCCTGGCTGGCAGTAATAACCGTTGTATTATTGGGTGCCGCAGGTACCGCGTTATTAAAGTGTATATTGCTGGTATAACCGGTAATAGTATAAGTAAAACCAGAACCTGCTCCACCTGTAGCCGATGATGGGAAAGTTAAAACATCATTGATAGCATAAACAGGGCCGTTTGCTGTAATGGTAACACCTGTTACGGCACCGCCGGCTATTGTAATGGTTGCTGTTGACCCGCTGCCAGATCCGCCTGTGACAGGCACTTTATAATAAGTACCTGCAGTATATCCGGTACCACCTGTAGTAATAGTACCTGCAATAATGTTGTTTATGCTTGCAACTGCAGGGTTACTGCTCGTATAAACTATAATTTTATTGGTTACACTACTTACACCGCCTATGGCAATATCCTGGGCAGTATAAGGTTTGGTACCTAATGTAGGGAGCGTAAGTGTTGGAGGAGTAACAACAAGTGTCGACTGAACATCGGGCGGAAGTGTGGCATTACCTAAAACACCGCCACCCTGGCTTGCTGTTATAATAGCCACATTGTTAGGTGCAGGCAATGCTGCTATATAACGAATGTTGTTGGTTAATGAGAGTACGATAATATTAAAGCCCGAGCCCGAACCGCCAACGCTTGATGCAGCGCACGATAAAACATCGCCGGCAAGGTAACCCGAACCGTTGGTTGTTGGTGTAACGCTGGTAACAATATTATTTGATATAACTATTGTAGCTAATTCGCCGCTACCACTACCGCCGGTTAAAGGTACGTTAAGATAAGTGCCGTTAACGTAATTGCTGCCACCATTAGGCGCACCCAAGGTAAGCGTATTAGTGATAATGGCTACCGCGGGATTGCTACTTGTGTAGGTTATTGGTGGAGCACCTACAGCGGTACTTGTTGAAGTAAGAGCTAACTCTGCATTAGTATAAGGTTTGTTACCCAAAGCAGGCAAAAATGATATTGCCGGAGAAGTTGGCCCTACAGGTGCTGTAACTGTTAATACCGATGTTTGATCTACTGGCGGCGGATACCCTGCTGATGTAGCAGCGGTTGCCTGCGATGCTGTAATAGTAGATGTACCTATACCCACAAAGTGAATGTTGCCATTAACTATAGTGGCAACCGCTGTGTTGCTGCTGGTTAAAGTGATAGGTATATTGATTAATGTTGATGTTATTGTCGGGGTAAAATCAATCGGGGTTAACGCTTTAGAACCTACAGCTGTAAACGCAATTAACGGCGCAGTTACAGTTAGATTGTTTGCGGCACCAACATTAGGTGGCAGGTTAGGATCGGTACCCCCGCCCTGTGAAGCTGTAATGGTTGATGTACCTAAGCCTACGTAGTGGATATTTCCGTTTACTATGGTAGCAACTAATGGATTAGAGCTTGTAAATGTAATTGGGATATTGGCCGTACTGTTGCTTGTTGCGGTTAAAGGCAGATCAATATTGCTAAATGCCTTTGAGCCTGGTGCAGTAAACGTAATAGCCGGTGTAGTAGTGGTAGTGGTAGCCGCAGTAATAACCAGGCTTGTATTTGCAGTGCTTGCAATGGTGGCTGTTCCGCCTGTTCCAACAGGATAGGTTATTGACGCGGTGATTGAGTTAGCTGATGGAGATGCACTTATTAAGTGTACCTTGTTATTAATGATTGAAAACGCGCTTGCTCCAGTGCTTGCAGCAGCGCTGCTATTGCTATAAGTTATAGTAGTATAATATGGATTTGTGCCTGTTAAAGTGGCTCCGGGGTCAAAATCGACAATGCCTACAGCTTTGCTGCCCAATGCTGCCGAAAAAGTAGGAGCCGGAGGTGCGGTTACTGTATATACAGCAGCAACAGCGATTGCATTTGGAAAATTACCATTACCCGATTGGTTTGCAGTAATGGTTGCAGTACCTGTAGCAACCAGGTGTATGCGGTTGTTGATTATGGTTATAACAGCAGGGTTACTGCTGGTATATATAATAGGATAGTTAACAAAAGTAGCCGGAGCATAGGTACTGGTAGCAGGCGGGGTAATATCTGCCGATTGTAAAGCTACACTTGCTGCCGGGAAAGCGCTAATAACAGCCTGGGCACCGGCATTAACGGTAAGTGTTTGCGTCTTTACCGGTGCTGCGCTATAATTTACGCCATCGCCCGGTTGCGATGCTGTGATTGTAGCAGTTCCAACGCCTACGATGTGTATCTTATTGCTTACAATGGTTGCCACAGCGGTATTGCTGCTGCTAAAGCTTACAACTAAACCAGATGTTGCAGTTGCCGCTAAAGTAACATCTGCATTACCAAAAGTTTGGGTAGTTGTAAAAGCCGTAAAAGTAATAGTTTGAGCTGCAGGCGGCGCTAAAACCACCTTGTTTGTTACTTTACTAATGTTAGCTTTTACTGATTGATTTTGCGATAAACCTATTACAATCAGGAAAATGAATAAGTAAATTTTTTTCATATGGGTTTATTTAGTTTT
>Ga0075036_1058440_pt1 | contig 12782 bp, 1 predicted proteins | sample OrgsoiRN2013_053_FD_67571 | JGI IMG/M metagenome (GOLD analysis project Ga0075036, IMG submission 67571) | Permafrost soil microbial communities from the Arctic, to analyse light accelerated degradation of dissolved organic matter (DOM) -... | ecosystem: Environmental > Terrestrial > Soil >... | reverse complement strand
TGCATTGCCGCTTATCAATACGCTGCCCCGGTTTACATCAACCATAGCGGTGGTACCCGTCCAGGCTTCGGTTATCCTGTTTTCGGCATCGTAATCGTATTTATAATAAAACGCGTCGGGCTTGCCATCCTGGTAGCGCACAAAGTTCACCTTGCCGCTTACCAGGTCAAACTCGTAATCAATTTGTTTAAGGCCCAGGCCCGCAATTTGCTGGTACAGGGTTTGCACGTTGCCATCGAGATCATAATTATAATAGGTGGCCTGTGTTACCCCTGCACCTGGCGTTGGCGTATAGGTGCTTGCCGCAATCCGCTTGCGCAGGTTGCTTTGCACAAGGCCGCTTTGTATGCCGCTTATGGTGGTTGGAGCGGGCGCGTCATAATACGTATCGGTAATTTCGCTGTTGGTGCCTGCCGGGTTGGTTAAAAAGTTGCCATAGGTGGTATTATCAATATAATCGGGGGTACCTATACCTGCGCTTACCAGGTTTTTCTGGCCAACTTCGGTTATGCGGCCCAGGGCATCGTAAGCGGTATAGCTAAAGTTGTATGCCGGGTTGTTTGCCGGGCCCTGCTGCTTATCGTTCTGCGAGATCACCAAACGGCTCAGCAAATCGTACCAGTAACGGTTGGTGCCGCCATCGGGGCTATTTTGCTGACTTACCTGGTTGGTGCTGTTATAGGCATAGCTGGTGCGCAGGGTATGGCTCGGGTAAACCGGATTTACGGTACTTTCCAGCGTACTGCCATCGCCTATGGCGGTAAGGTCGGTAGGGTTTGGCAGGTTAAAGCGGTACCATAATTGATAACTCCCAAGTTGATTTGCCGTTTGTGCCGATAGCGTAGGTATTAAGAAGCAGGTACTTTGCGCGTTAGCCAGTATTTCGGATGGAGAAAGCGGCCTGGTATAAAACCGCAGGTGCTTTAAGGTAGGTATATTTTGCTGGGTAAAGCTGATAGCGCTGCTACCGGCGGCCATGTTCCAGGTACCGCCCGCCAGCGCATGGTTGTTTAATACAGTGGCCGGCGTACCGTTTATATATATGCTTGCCAAACCGCTTGTTGTAAAGTTAACCGACTGTATAACAAGGTTCATCCAGGGGTTAAGCGGCAGCTGGTTGGTTATATCGAGCGTGTAATGGTCGGAGTTATTGGTAAACACAATGCCGCCGGGGTTTGCAGGGTCAAATGTAAGCGGGTAAATATCAACCCCCATGCGATTGCCGCTGATGTATACCTGCAGCAGGTATTTGTTATCGGTTGATAAAAGCGTTACCTGGCTCGGGCTTTTTGGCGTTGCATTATACAGCCACATTTCAACCGCCCCGCCGGCACTCAGAGCCCCCGATAGCGCCGACAGCGCGGTAGGCAAGTCTGAAACCGACGTAGGCCCGTTATAGCTGGCGCTGCAATTTGGTGCGCCGTTATTACGATACTGCGCCACGCGTTGCTGCTCGGCGTCGGATAAAAGGTTTACGCCTACCGGAGGAATGGTGCGGATAAGGTTGTCAGCCTGATCATAATAATATAAGGTGTAATGATAAATTTGCTGAGGCATGCTTAAATTCACGCTCTCCTGCAACTGCTGCGCCGCGGTACATTTCGAAATATAATCCATCCTGAATTTATTCCGCTGGTCGAGAATATAGGCATTGTAATCGCGCAGCCCGTTGGTTATGGCCACGTCCATGGTCGATTTTACGCAGCTGTAAGGGTCGACCGAGGATGCGGTATATGGCGGAGTATTGCACAAAATAGCGTTTGATGCCGCCGATTCGAAATTGTTATAATCGTCGAAGGTTAAAGCAAAACCCCAGCGCTGGTTCATAAAATTGACCAGTATGGTATTATAATTAGGGCTGGTGGTTGCTAAGGTACCGCCAAACTGGCTATAGAGGTCGGCCTTTGCAGCCACATATTCGGCATTGGTTATACAGCCCTTTGCCGTAGGATCTAAAAATACGGGCAGTGTTACATCCTGCGAAAGCAGGTAACTGCAACTGCACGAAGCCTGTAATACCGATAGTTGTGCCGAAGTAATATTCATGGCGCTGCCATAGGTTTGTACAAGGTAGGTATAAAGGTCTTTACCCTGGGCGCTGGCCGCATTACCCAAATTGGTTAAAAGTGTACATAAATCGGCATTGCTGCTGCTGATGCTTTTACTTGCCACTTGGGGCACCGTATTATACGGCGATGGCGACTCGATGAGCCATGGATTTAATAAAGGTGTAAAGGTACTGCCACCCGTAAAGTTTAAAATTGCAGCGGCAAAACTGTTAGGGCTATACCCGGTATAAGATGTGGTTGACGCGCCGAAAGGATGAGTAATATCGCCGCCTTCTTCGCACACACCTATCAACTGATTTTGAAGGTTAGTGCGGTCGTCAGCCGACATGCCCATCGCATCAAGCCCAGGCTTTAATGCATTCAACCAGTTAATGGAGCCGCTGGTACAGGCGTCTATTATTTGCCCCGATAAGGCATCCTCGTTAGTAGTTGAGGCCTGGGTATAGGTAGGCGGTACAGAAGGCGAGCCGGTGGGATCGGGGAAACGGGAATCTTTAAAGGCCAGGCCAACCGGACAACTGGATGTAGCAGGCGGTGGTGGTACGGGTACGGTGCTGCCATTGCATAATACCGTTCCGTGAAAAAACGATGCGCCGCTGATATTGTTGATGCAACTTATGTCTTCATACCATTGTGTATAATCACTCTCATCGTCAATTTGCTCAGTCTCCATATTAAAATTATAAACGCCGCTGGTTGTACCGGCCGATATGGTAATTGGCACATTGAGTATAACAGGCGGATAAGGATACCCGATACTGTAGCTCCCATTGTAATAATAGAAAGTGTATGAATAAGAATAGCTTATATTTACGGTTACATCATGGTCAAATGTTGTGGTTGCGGCGCTTCCGTCGGCGTTAACCAAATAGGCTGTTGTATAATTGGGGTTTTGATAGTATATATCGTCATCAGCATCATATAGCCATCCGGTGGCAACGCCATAAGTAGTAACTACTTTCACTGTCGGAAGAACTACGTTTATCCCATTAATACCGCCTGCCGAGCATGTTACATTTTCAACATGGATATCGGCCGGAGGTAAATTACCGGGTATGTTAAACACACACTGTGGCGAGGTTGGGCTAAGTGTAACCGTTGTGGGAAGCCCGGCAGTATTTGCGCCGACAGGGTAATAAAGTGTTAACGTTAGGTTTTGGGTTAATACCCCGTCGTACGATACGGCTATAATCTGCGACCCTGAACCGCCGGTAGAAGGTAGGGTTCCGGTATAGGGCTGTATTGAAAAATTGGTAATTGAAGGGCAGCCGGTTGACATGGAATTAGCATCTGCTGTGCCAATCGGGCAACTGCTGATTCCGCAATAAGCGTTACGTAATATGGTATAATATTTCGCCTTCAGTTGAAAGTAAATATCCCTGTACATGGCCCATTCTCTATCCAGAACCCGGCATGCAGGAGTACAACTGGTTATATTGCTTGCGCTGATACTGCCGTTGTTATTGCAATACAGCATAAACTTAATATACTGGGTTACACTGGCCTGTGGCATAGCCGTTGAGCCCGAACTTGTGAGCGCGGTAGTAGTATAAGTGTTCAGGTCGGCAATCATGCTATTGCGATAGTTATAACCGGCCCCGCCTGGTAAAAAAAACGGATCGGCAGCCATTAGCCACGTAGCATCGTCGCTGTAGGTGAAACCTGCGGGCGCACCAGCTATATTCGGAATATCAGCTACAGTATTGGTAAATGTCTGAGTCCGCTGATCCCAGTTTTCGAAATTGCTCATTAAACCGCAAAAAACGAGCTTACAATTTTCAGGGTGGTATGGTAAAAACTTGGATGCCCATTCCGACCGCCAGTATTTAACCAGCATTTGCAGGGTAAAGCCACTATCATACGGTGTTATGGTCGACCCATCGTCCAGCGTCACTATCTCATCATCGGGAACCGGCGAAGGTTTGGTAACAAATACGTTTTTTTGCAGTTGAAAATTTCTGTACAGCACATTGATATCGGTCTCTAAGGGCTGTCCGTTGGGATCAAACAACGCATACTGCCCGCCCGGAGAAACATCCAGCTCCATTAATGATTGTGTTGCCGCGCAAGGCGAAAGATCGCAATTAGCCTGTAGACTAACACATTGGGCTTTTAATTTAGTATACAAACTGTCGGCCCAACCGGTAAATTTTCCATCGCTATCACCCGAAAGGTCCATATTCATAGCCAGGCACTCGGTACGTAAGGCAGTTCTAAAGCTCGTTTGATCGCTTAGCAGCGTCATGCATGTTGTACAATCACTGTAGCAGCCCGAAGCGTCGATATAGTTGAGGTATTTATTTTTAATATAGTTAAACTGCTTCGAAACGGCTCCCTGGGTCTGTCCTTGGGTAATAAAATTGTCGGTAAAGCCGTCAATTACGTCATTATTCAAAGCAAACTCAAAAGTGATGTGATACTCGCCTATTTGGGCAAAGTTGGCCTGAAAAGTTTGACTGAAAGTGCCGTTATCGCCACAGTTTGAAGTGCTGGATCCGATTGTTACAGGCATTGTTATTGACGGAATGATATTATTATTACAATCGTCGAGTACTTTAATGGTTAACTCATAATAACAGTTACTACAAATATTGAAGGTCCCGCCAGGATAATTATCAATAATCTTGTTTATGCTATAACTAAAAGTGCCGGTACCGGTTACCGATGCCAGATAAGTGGTTGTAGCCGTTAATTTTAAAGCAGATGCATCATATACAAACTGTTGAGGTTTTAATATATTGATGTTTTGTGTTTTTATACCCGACTTTGAATATTGCAGGCTATCTACATTACCGGGGCTTTCGCCTGTTAATGCGGTTGCTATGGTTTTGCCGCTGGCGTTCAAATAACTAACGCTGATTTGACCATTGGGGTCGACAACCATATTTTTGAGATACTGCTCGGCAAAGCCTACATCGTTACCGAATAATTGATCAAGTTCCCACTGATCGGGTTTACCGTAGTAATACCTGGTAGCTTTACCCGATAAAACCGTTGCTCCGCCATTATTACTATAAGTTGGTTGAAAAATTGTACCTACGCCTCCCTGTATTTTAATTCTTCCGGTGTTATCGGGTGTATACTCTGTTACTGACAATGGGTGACCATCAGCATCCGGGATATAAGAGTAAAATGGTTTATCGTTCTTAAAAGAGCTATTAGCAGAGTAATAATTTGATGCTCCCTTTACAAAAGTACTGCTTGGGTTATCTTTTTGTGTACTACTTAGCTGGTCGGGGGTAACATCGCAGCCGGGCCCGGACAGTGTACCTATAACATTGGCAAAATTGTAAGGGTTTCCGCCAGCATTTAAATTTAGCCTCGGCACATAGTGCAGATAAGGGTTGACGCCGGTATTCTCTTTAAACGGCGTAGGTAATATGCTTGCTGCTGCACGGCCAAACTGATCGTAAATATTTTCCTGTGCAACACCAATATTATCTGAATTATTGATGGTTACAGTTTGCCGTCCGCGAAGTGTGCCATCAAAATAACTAATTACTTCTTTCTTCTTACCTTCTTCGGCATATGCTGCCGAATATTGCCAGTTCAGATTAGCTTCGTTCCATTTGAGATATAAAAAATTATATTGTTGAACAGTAGTATTATCGTTGGCCTGGTTAGTGTATATCCAATTGCCTCTTATCCTGATTCCATTGGCATCGTAATGCACATGCCTCATTCTAAACACCAGATAATCATCACTGTACATTAGCGATATGGTATACTGATGGCCTGCAGTAGTAACCCTGGTTGCATTATTTAAAAACAACTTATCCAGGTCGGCAGTTGCGATGCTTATATTATTGCCCGCTGATTTAAGACTTTCGATAATTGCCTGATTGTCGCTACCCTCATCAACCGTTGTCCATTCTAAATCATATTCTTCAATACCCGGAAAATAGCCCCAGTTTAAGTTTAACTGACCGGTTACAGGTGATACAGCTGTTCCCGCTCCGGTTGTTGCAACCGGTGTATAAATATTAAAAATTTTATCTGGTGCAAAATTATACTGCCGGTTAATAATTACATTACCACTTACCTGTAAAACCTGTGGGATTGCAACCCCAGGCATATCGGGACTGCTTGCACTGATAATGGTTACTTCAATTTTGTAAGCACCCTGAAAACCACTAATATCATCGAAATTATATGCATCTGTTGCCTTATAAGTAGTGCCAGGGCGGGCATCGTAATTTACATTAAGGGTTTTTATTATGGGGCTTGAATTTGTAGCCACCGTAGGAGTTAACGGATTAGAATAATAATTAATTGATACAACAACTGCAAACCGTGTGGGGCCGCCATTCGCACCGTAATTTTGTATTAAGATGTTATCGAGAATACGCAGGCTAACAGAGTTTTTTATACTAATAGTTGTAGAAGCTCCCGGGCTCCAATCAAACATTGAACCGGGGTTAAGCTTATCGTCCATAATAACCAATGGGGTGCCGGCAGCATATGCGCTTAACGAGCCCACTGTGTGATTTGAGTTAGTCTCAATAGCGGCAAAGCTATTTTTAACGCAAAAAACAGCCATAACCAAAGGCATTATATAAAATAAACTTTTGAGCAACTTTCGCATTACTTAATCATTAAATTTATAATTGGATTAGTTCATATCCGTCGTACTTGCTGGTAAGCTTCCAGTTTTTACCGTTTTTGTAAACAATTTTATTTTTTGTGACGTATTCGTCAAGCTTGCCATCATTATCCAACCGGGCTATGTTAATGTCTATTATCTTATCCTTGCTTTTGTTTAGCGGATCTCTGAGGCTAGTGAGCCTCATGTAAATACGGGTCGGTTTATTAGTTAGCGTATCAAATGTTAAATTATACTCTTTGCAGCTAATGTGATATTCGTTAGACATTGAGATGGTTTGCTGGCTATTTCTGATGCTACTTTTAAGTTCGTATTTTTCTGATTGCAGCGCATCCCTGAGTTTTTCAACATCTATTATACTTGCTGTGTTGACCTCTTTTTGTTTAGATATAAATATCTTCTTTGTCTGATTATTAATGGATATATAGACTCCGTCCTGATTGATGGTTTCTGTTCCGGCCTGTTTGTAATAAAACTCATTGTTATTTTTACACATCAGGAAGAACACATTCTTCATGGTTTCTGTACTATCTTCCTTGTTAATAACCGTAATGCTTCCCGACAGGGTGTACGCGGGCTTACTGAAATCAAGGTTCCTGAATACTTCATCAAGTTTTTTGAGCAAGGCTTCGTCATAAACTTTAGGTTTTACAGGCGTATTTACAGGGGGTTTATACCCTGTTTGAGTTTTTAAAAAGGCAAATATTTTGGGTTGTATAGCAAACGCAAGTACAGTAACCATTATTAATAATGTTATGGTCCCAACAAATAAAATACGGTATCGCGAATTTCTAAACATTGTATGTACGGTTAGTTAATTTGTTTGTATGACGATCTGCTTTCTTTCAAAGTCATAATCCCTTTTTCGGTTTCTTTCTTTACCCTTACAAGCAACCCTTCATTATCATATTCGTAAAAAGTTGCAAACCCGTTTTCATCAATTTCGGCCATTAAGCGCATGGTTTTATCATCATACGCGTAACTTTTCATATTCGCATCAAAAGGATGCATCCGTATATCATCTATATATACCGGCCCACTCCCTAATGGTTGTATTGTGATATTTAAACTCCCCGATGGTACCGTTGCCAGATCAAGCGTGCCTTCAACCAATTTCCAATCTTCTACAATCGCTTTGCAGGTTAGCGGGATATTGGTACCATTCATGGTAAGAGAAAGCGTTGAAGTAACCGACTTTTGGGTAAGGTTGTTATCTTTTACCCATGCGTTGAAAATGTATTTTTTACCCGGCGATGGTTCAAAACCATTGGGGTAAAGGCCTACTGTATTTTGCGTTATATATTGATTATTGGTATCAAAGGTGAGATATGGTAGTGTTTTTTGTGCCGTGCTATGTATAATTGTCGACATGGTTACTCCGCCACCGGGTAACTGGGCACTGTAATTACCGCTGTGCGCGGTTAAATTGCTGGCCAGTTTTTGTATGCTTAAACCTGTAGATGGGTCTATAAAGTCACGCAAATTACATGCGCTTTGTGCAATAGTTCCGGGTAAAAAGCTGTTATCCTCAAAACTGCTCGCATAAATTTCGCGGTTCATGGCATTTGACGCCACTGCAGCGGGTAACTCTCCATTAAAATCAAATTTCGCAGCGCTAAAACGCCCCAGGGCATCTTTGTTTTCTAATTGTTGACCGTATTTATCATACAAAGTAACCGTATTGGCTGTTACCCACCTGGCTGTTGCGTTGGTATTGCTGTTTGCCACCCATCCCGGCTGACCGTCGAGGCCGGTACCGTAATTCCAATAGGAATAAAAACTATTAATAAACCCGGCATTAGCTATGTCCATTTTGTTGTTTGCGGGGTTAAATATGTCGTTATAGGTACGGCTTTGCTGGTATACCATGGTTTGGTACGGCCGCCAGTTGCCCAGGTATCCCTGCACATATGGGTTAACTACCAGCGGCGTGAAGGGTGCGGATCCGGGACAGGGCGCCGACGGCTGACTATTTTGATTAAGATAATGGTAATGATAACCACCACCGGTATCTATTGTAAAGTATTGAAAATCTGTCCGGCCAGCTAGGGATGCGGTGCTAAATATAGTATGAATGTTACTTCCCGAAGCATCGGCACTGAGGATCTCGCTAGCGGTATTTTGATAAATTTCCATTGCCAAAAAGCCGGAACTTTCGCCCATAACATTTTGGGCGTATATGGTATGGTTAGTACCCGAGGATAAATTGATGGGGATAACATGCCAGTAGTCGGCATAGTTAGATCCTGGGGTATTATAATACGACGATTCATCAACGCTGACAATGGTACTGCCATCCACCGAGATTACCAGTTGTCCTTCTGACCAAAAACCTAAATAGTAAGTTTTTGTAGGATCGGTGCTGATACAGGTTTCAAATCCGAAACCATTGTTGATTCCATAATCTGATGGTAGTCCAGGTTCAGAGATATAAACGCTCGACCTTGTGACTGGCCCGCAGTTAGCTACCAAATAGTTAACATTGGCGTTTCTGGGCACATTGGTACCACAGGTAACCCCGCCCCAATATGTAGACTGCAGCAACGAAGTTGAGCTGCTGGTTGATGATGGCTGAACAATCGTTCCCCATGAATCGCCAAAGTCAGTTAATTGAAAAGTGAAAGGCATACTCTGCGCTATTTTTGTATCATATACAGGAGCGCCAGCCGTGTTACATTCACTATTAACGGCCCAGCTTTCGTCATACACGGTTGCCGACGCATTAATTGCTTTTAAAGTGCTGGTTAAGTCGCCACCGGATACGATTTGCAGGTAGCCGTTTTGTATGGGGTTATTGAGGCAAACTACCGTGCCCGCGTTGGCTCCTAAAACATTGCGGAAACCCGAACGCACTACCTTAACCAATGGTATAGTAATGTTGCGCTGCACAAGTCCGTTGGCATCTACAACTTTCTGGCTATAGTTTACCGTAGTTACAGGCACCCCGTTTACGTAGTTAAGCGAATAGGAACCTGGCGTTGAAACCACCCAATAGCGGCTCGGGCTAACAGCCGTTAAACTCACATCGTCCAATTCGTCGCCGGGTTGCAGATAAGTGGAATAACCATTTTCACCATTCGGGTTTGTTCTGAAATTACTGAGCAGCACGCCTAAGTTTTGATAGGCGCCTCCCATTCGCTTATAGGCCCAATACGCCGGCAGGTTTACCGAATAAATATTGTTATTAAACTCGTTTTGTGTGCTTGTAACAATAGGTTCACCGGTAAATCCGTCAAACGCAATATTTTGTGTGGTGATACTCGACCCATTCTGCCTTTTTACCACGGAGGCCAGTATACCGTAAGACTGAACAACCTTTAGCGCACATGCCGAGCGGAATAGTTTATAATCGTCGTTTAAAGCAAGTGGAAAGTGGGGTTGATACCAGGCAAAAGGCCAGAGCGCCATAAAATCGAATCCTAAATTTACATTGGTGCCCTCATTGTCCGATTCCTGCTGTCTGAAATCGGTAAAAAACTCAACATCCTGCCCCAGTGTCTGACCCGGATGAACTGAACCATCGGGATTTACTACCGTAACAATATTACTAAGTCCACCGGTGTTGCCATTGGTAAAATAGTTATATGTGGTTGATGATATTTCGGAGCCGGATTTATCCAGCACTCTTACCGCTTTGGCTTTGCCGTTCATATCATTCAACTCAATACTATACCCCTGCGACATGCATAGTTCATCGTCGCTTGTTGTTTTAACGAATGAAAAAGAATGTTGTGGCTGATTATGAATAGGGTTAATAGGTAACACATTCACTATTACCGGAAAATCTTTGGAGGTATAAAACTCGTTCACAACGGTACCCGTATTTTTTAATATATCGGGATTGCCGTTTTGGTCCAGATCGGTTACCGTTACTTTACTATAAGTAACAGCGGGCGCCGGAAATAAGGATTCGGCAAAAGGCTCTTCGATGTGTAAAAAGTTGGTTAACGCTCCCGGCGAAACCTGTGCATATTCAACCGGTTGCTTAAACGGATTTTCATCGTCGCCAATTGTTGGTTCGAACGTTGCTACCCCGCTACTTATGCTTTGATTATTTTCTGTTGTGGTATAATCATATGCCTGGCCGTAAGCGGCTGCGGGCACTGTAGCATCATTTACCATAGATTGCCAATTATCAGCAATCTGTATTTTTTTCACTCTTATGCCTCCACCCAGTTTTGGCCCGTCGTTTTTTGTAAGCCGTACAAAACTTTTGCACAATTGTACCTGGGTAGCATACCTGTTATTATAAGCTTTCTGATAAAAGTTTTTGACCAATTCGCTCAGGTTTTTAGCTGCATTTACCGTGGCGCTAATTGCGCCCATTAGTGATGAGCCCAAGCTACTGGATTTGCTGTTCTCAAAACCCGGATATGCATACCTGGGGTATTCGTTTTTCATATGCTGCCATGCAGCCATAATAATGGGGTTTGCATTAACGCTACCCGTACTAACGTTTTGCATTTCAACATATGCAAAGCCTGGTATAACCATAACCTTGCTTACCTGCGCATAACAAGGTACAAAATCGTACCCATCGCCTGCAGCGGAATTATCATTGTCGGTTTTAACCTGTACGCGCAGTTTGGTGTAGATATAGTTGGAACCATCTAAATAATTTTTTTCGAACCACGCCGTCGCGTCGGTTGTGCCTGGTGGTGGACTGGTTGCTATGGCTACGCGCAGTGCCTGGGCATCCCTCAAAAAAGTATTGGATGTTGAATCGAGTAAAGTATACCGGGTGTTAACGTCTGTGTTGTTCGGATTGAGTATCCTAACTAAATGGTCAATATTTGACATCACCATAGCCTTTCTATTCTGTACATAGGCATAATCGTCCGATTCGTAACTTACGTTGATCGTTCCTCCGGTAGGTAATTGAATGGAACTCAAATGCCACAATGCAGCATTTTGGTCAACTACCGCTTTAGTTTGATCAGTATATGGAAACTCATCGTTTTCAAGTGTTTTTATATTTTCGTCTCTGCTTTTGTAAACGCCCCATCTATCTGTAACCAAATTATCGTATCCGGGCGTAGTTCCATTGGCGGTTGTGTTGTAGCTAAATTTATAAGGATGATATTTTCCTTTGTCGATATTGCCGTATTCAAACCAAACCTTTTTCAAGGTTAGTTTACCCCCGCTTGTACTGCTGGTTAACGGATCAAAAAAATTGGGGATACCCGTACATAGTGTATAATCGTAGTCGAATTTTACAACCTTAATGGGTTTGGTTTTATCAGCTTTTGAATATAACCTGATCTCTTTTAAACATCTAAGCCTGGTAGCGGTTGGGTAAGAACCCTGGCCTCCTAATCTCCAATCGCCTCCGGCTTCCACGGCGTCATTGCGTTCCTCGGTAATAAAATAGGCTATTTTTGTTTTCGACTCAATGGAGTTTACATACCAGATTTCTTTTTTGCCATAAACAATACTTGCTTTATCATCATCCGGATCGGCAAGTAATCCTTTATTTAAAGTGGCGCGCTGGTACGGCGTTCTCCAATGATATGGCAACGCTAATTTTGAATAGTTAAATTTGATGGCCGTACCCAAATCATCGTCGCTAATGCCGTCGCCTGTTTTATCAACATAATCCGGAGATAATATTGCCGTCAGCAAATAACTGGTTGCATAGGGCGGCTTGGTTTCTTTATGATAATAGTCATCCGTAGCGCCATTAGTTTGATGCGGAATACCGGTGCCGGAAGCGTTTACATCGACCTGGTTTTTATTAACTACTGAATATGTGCCAAGGGTACCTACCGTAAACGAATATTCGTCTTGCTGCAAATTATAAACCGGTATGCCATATACCATTCTTTTTCCCCCATCATCTGTTATGGTTATTTCGGAAATATGGTGAGGTTTGTGCACTTGCCCGCAATCGGGTTCGCTCGTGGGGTCGGCGCCGGGTGCCGGGGTATAGTCTGTCATGTCCGGGGCGTCAACCCTATTAATGGGTACTGGTGTTTGTACGGCAGTGGCATCAAAGTTTGATGCATCATTAATAGGGTAATTGAAAATTTTCTTATCCAAACCGGCTAAACTGGCTTCCTGGGCAGTTAAATAAGATATTGCCGTGCGATTGGGCTGCCTGCTTATTTTTG
>Ga0075036_1014725_pt1 | contig 12790 bp, 14 predicted proteins | sample OrgsoiRN2013_053_FD_67571 | JGI IMG/M metagenome (GOLD analysis project Ga0075036, IMG submission 67571) | Permafrost soil microbial communities from the Arctic, to analyse light accelerated degradation of dissolved organic matter (DOM) -... | ecosystem: Environmental > Terrestrial > Soil >... | reverse complement strand
CTGGTGATCGGCGGCTCGGCGATGTCCACCGAACTGCATGTCTCCGGCCCCATCGCCATGGTGGTCGCCGGGCTGATCATCGGTAACCTGGGACGCAACCTGGCCATGAACGACATGACTCGGCGCTACCTGGACGGTTTCTGGGTTTTCCTAACTACACCAAAATGCACCTGACGTTGTCAGATTCACATCCCCACAGCCCTCGCCTTTCCGCTTGCTTTTGATTCCAAAGCCAACAAGGCTTTGGGGCTCCTGCTCCTGATGTGGAAGCTTAAGATGTGTATTTGATTGGGAGTGCTCTTGCGCTGGCCTTCCTGGCACACCTCGATCTATGACGTACGCCGGAAGCCCCACCAATTATTGGGTGATGGCAATCTGCTTATATTCCCGTCATTATCGCCATATCGCAGAAGTCCCGTGCTCACGTAGATCTAGTGCTGCCGGTCGTGTTGGGCTTTACCCAGGGAATGGAACCGTGTCCTCACCATTAGCAACTGTGCCCTCACTGAGTGAGGTCATAGACAAGCTGTTGAATCAGTCTCCGCTAGACGACTTTGTCAAATGCGCTTTGGACTTTTCCGTCCAGTTGCCAGGCTCACCACCCAAGCTCGCTTTGCTGCATGTACGATTCCAAGAGGACATTCCTAACACTACTTCCTTGGCGGACTTCCTAAGCAGCCAAGCGGTTAATTACGCGCTTAGCCGGCGGCGTCGTGATGCTTACATGACGCAGCTGAACTCTGGGAAAAATGGTGATCTGTCGCTCACTTCTCAGATTCATAAAGCTGTGAAGAGTGCGTTCATCGATTTCCGCAAGGAGTTTCCGTCTCGAGCAAGCGAAGTCGGTGAGGTTCTTGCTTATTGCGTGGCTATACATCACCTGGGTGCTGCCCAGCTAGTAGCCAAGATGTCCCTGAAAACTTCCACTAATATGCCAGTCCACGGCCTCGATGGAATTCATGCCTCTGTGAAAGACGGCGTGCTAAACGTCTTTTTCCTTGAGTCGAAGCTGGCCGGCTCAGCCGCAAGCGGCACTGCTGATTACGCAGAGTCTATCGCAGGATTCGGAAGCAATAAAAAACAGTACATGCAGGAATATGGATTGGTTCGAGACCTAGGCAACCTGGACGCGCTTGACCCAGCAGAAAAAGAACTGCTGATGGATTACCTTGATGTTTTTAATAAACCTAACTCACCAAAGAGAGAGCGATCTGTTGGTGTGATTTGTTATTCGGAAACTAAGCATTTTGGCAACAAAGTTCCAGTTGATGATACCGTACTCGATAAGCACGAGACTCACTTCGGTGAATTGTACGTCAAAGACCATGGTCGTCATCATGAAAATGTGAGTAATCAACTGGCAAGGCACGGAGTTGACCCCAACAAGTGTATGTTATATCTGGTGGCGGTACCTGATGTCGATGAGTTGAGGGAGCAGTTTTACGAGTCATTGGGGATTGCACCAGCACTATCTGACACGGCATTAACACCTCCATTGACCGATGGGGATGATCAAAATGAGTAGCTTTGCATCTGAGTTGTCGGCGCGCATCATCGAAAACGCCGAATTCAGGAAGACTCTAGGAACTCTCCAGTCTGCAGGTGCAGCTAATACTTTGCCAAAGGGCATCGAGCGATCTGAGGCTGATCCTGATGTCGAAGCTCTGGGTAAGTTACTTTACTGCGCATCTGTTTTCGCTCAATCGAATATCGAGGCTCATGTAGGGATGGCTCAAGCCATCGCATTCAATGCAATGCTAGTTAATCAGGAACAAAGTATTTTGGATCGGTGTTCAGCAGTGTTGACAGAGCTCGGAAATTTTCCCGGTCTCCGATATGCCGAACTGAACTTCAAATCAAAACTGAATAGCTTGGTTGGCTTGATTCAAAGGCGCGTGGTCGAGCATCTCAACACTATCCGTGTCCATGGAGAACAAATAGCTCTAACGGATTATCAAAAAGAAGTATGGGACTCTCTGGAGGGTGGGTCATCACTTGCGATATCTGCTCCTACCTCAGCAGGGAAATCTTTCTTGGTGATTGAGCACCTATGCCGTCGTGCGGTTTCTTCCAGTAGTTTTACATTTGTATACATAGCTCCTACGCGAGCCCTGCTTTCCGAAGTCCATATGAGGATAAAGGCCCGGCTCGCAAGTGATATAGAAATCCGCGTTACGGATATCCCGACATTCGAACAGGTACCTCGGCAGGTCTTTGTCCTGACGCAGGAGCGTTTCCAGGTACTTCTTTCTACAACCGCCGCTAAGATTGATCTAGTGGTCGTAGATGAGGCTCAAAATCTTTCTGACGGTACGCGGGGAATGATCCTCCAGGATTGCATTGAGCAGTGCGTGGTGCGCGATGAGCGTACCCATGTAGTTATGCTTGCACCTGGTGCGGAAGGGTTCAAAAAAGCTCTCGAAAGCCTGGGTCTGCCGGAAATTTCGGAGATCACCACCACCGTCTCACCTGTTCTTCAGAACAGGATTGTTGTGACTAAGGGCGTTGGGCCGCGTCAATTGGATTTCAAGCTACTTTCCTCTCTCAACACGACTCCCATTGGTTCTATGACATGTAGCACTGGTATGTCGTCGCCAGATAGCCGTTTGGCAGCCGTAGCGCTTGAGCTAGGTAGTAGTGGCGGTTCTTTGGTATATGCCAAGACGCCCACAGAAGCAGCAAAACTCGCCGGTTCTATAGCGATAGGGGTTACAGATCCAGGTGCCCTTGGTAAGACTAAAGACTTAGTAGCGTTCATCAAAGAACACATTCATCCGGAGTATCACCTGATACACATGGTGGAGAAGGGGGTGGCATTCCATTACGGACAAATGCCGTCGTTGCTCCGAGAGGCTATCGAAAACGCATTTCGTAATGGCTCGATCAAATTCTTAGTCTGCACGACTACTCTGTTCCAAGGCATCAATCTACCAGCTAGAAATGTCTTCATCGACACTCCTGCCCGTGGTAGGGGTGATAAACATCTTCTCGACCCTGCTCTACTTTGGAACTTTGCTGGCCGAGCAGGCCGTATGACTAAGGACATAGTTGGGAATGTGTTTCTCGTTGACTACGATTCATGGAGCCAACAGCCCATGGATAAGTTTACGAAGTTCACTATTAAATCCGCTTTGGGTGAGGCTATCACCCACCACGCTAGTGAAGTTCTCAAGGTGCTGGGAGGGGAGGCACCTGCTGGTAAACCTCGTGATGAAGCAAGTAGAAATGCTTTCGCGTCTGCTGGCATGCTCATCACCAAGGCACGACAAGGTAACGTTCAGAGCTTCCTTGAACGCGTTGCGCCTGAATTGAACGTTAACGATTCACGGTTGCTTTGTGTTGCCTCTCAACAAGCATCAGATAGCTTGGATCTCCCGCTTAACGTTCTTAATGCAAACTGGACTTTAGACCTTTTTTCACTGGATAGACTGAAGGTTTTCTTACGTGCGAGCCTAGACGATGGAACTCTGGAACCGTTGATTCCGCGAAATCCTTCAGATCTCGCCCGGAAATCCATCGGGCATTACCGCGATATATTTAACATTATGTTTAAATACATAAAAGGTTATGGAGGAAACTTCGGCGGGTATGTAGCAAGAATTGCAGTTCGATGGATGGAGGGTAAGCCTTATCCAGTTATCTTAAAGTATGAGATAAACTCTAAGCAGAGTCAGATTCAGAAAAAGCGAGATATTGAAGGAATGTATGCCCGGACAATTGAGGGTTACAAGGTAAAAAGAGTCACTGAGCTCAATCCCAGTAAGGTGATTAAGGATACTTTCGATATCATCGAAGACGTCATCCGTTTTCAATTGGTGCAGATGGGTAAAGCCTACATCGACATTCTCACGTACGTGATGGTTGAGAATGGTATGAGCCATAGAGTGCCAGAGATTTTTGATTTCTCGTTAGCGCTGGAGTTGGGTGTCAGCACCGTGACAGGGCGAGCGTTTCTTGAGCTTGGTCTATCCCGCATCGCGGCTGCTGAGCTTCAGCGCTTAGTCCCTGATAGCGACCTCGACGTCGTTTCGGCTCGGAAGCTGATAATCGATTTCGATCACACGCCGTTTTCGTTGAGCCAAGTAATTATTGATGAGATAGCTAAGGTTCGCGCCACGATATCTGACACCTTGGTCGTCACAGAGTAATCGCCCTAGCTGAGCCTTCATCCGTGTGCTGGGTGAGAACTCATTTATTAGGGCGCCCCCTGGTTACGGAAGCTCGGGTTTTATCGTTAGCCTGCTTCGTCCCCGAAAGGTTAGCAGCACTTCGCTGTGCCTCTTGGTCCAAGCCATCCTTGGCCTCAAGTTCCATGTGGAAAGGTGATCCGAGCATTTGGTCTAGTTCGTGTGCCATCTGGGCCACTTGCGCTCATCTACACACTCACCTCAATTGCAGCCGTCCTTCAGGCTCGACCTACCCTCGTGGGGTCGGTGTTCAGTTGGTAGCTCATGTTTTATTCAAGGATTTTCATATGGCAGGCAGTAGCCTCTTCGCACTTCTGGACGACATCGCAACGCTGCTAGACGACATCTCGCTTATGAGCAAAGTCGCGGCAAAGAAATCGGCTAGCGTCCTGAGCGACGACCTTGCTGTGAATGCTGAGTAGGTTACCGGCATGAAAGCTGACCGGGAGCTAACGGTGGTGTGGACTGTATTCAAGGGGTCGTTGAGAAACAGGGCAATCCTGGTGCCTTGTGCCTTAGTATTGAATGCACTGTTGCCTGTGGCGGTTCACTGACTGCTCATGGTTGGGGGGAGCATATCTTTGTTATGAGAGCTTTGAGGCTATCAAGGACAAGATCACGGCTAGACGTGATGATGGCACAGGGCAACCAAAGAAAACGATGCCTAAGACATCTGAAGAGCTTGCCGCCTATGAAAAGTGGAAGGTTGCAGGGGTTGTAAGAAAGGACTTCATTCTTAGCGCCGAGATCATAGTCATCACCCTAAATATCGTTACTGATGCTCCGATGCTCCAACAGGTTTTGACGTTAGCGCTGATCGCGGTGGTCATGACAGTGGGTGTTTACGGCTTGGTTGCGGGGATCGTACGTCTGGATGATGCAGGCCTTATCCTCCAGAAATCTAAAGCTACTGGCACTTGGGGTTCTGTGGTGAGAGCTGTCGGAGGATGGCTGCTGTCGGCTGCTCCGAAGCTTATGAAGGCATTGTCCTGGATCGGAACTGTGGCAATGTTCCTGGTCGGGGGGGCGTTCATTACAGAAGGCACCGGGCCGATGCAGCACTTTGCTGAGGGACTGGTCGAAGAGGTAGGTGCGTGGGAAACCGTCGCAACTCTAGGTATCCACTGCCTAGTAGGTGCGTTCGTAGGCATGGTTGCGGTACTTATCGTCAAAGGTATCACCACCATCTCTGGTTAAGCCTCAACGTAGTCTGCCGGAGCTGAGCAAGCGCACTCCCTCCCTCCTCAGAAATCCGAGGGGTGGACGCAGCTGAGCTTTAAAAAGCGCTCGATATAATGTTCCGTAATTGGCGCATTAAGCCTAAAAAATAGGGCTAATGCGCCTTTTTGGGAACATTAGCGTCCCCCTCCAGCGTCCAGCGTTGTGGATCACTCATGCCACGAATCAGTCGGCCCATTCCAGTCTGATGAAGTCTTCGATGCTCTGTGCCCGAGCTAGAACCATTTCTTCAGTCCACGATTCAGCGTCATGAATCTGTTGGCCAACCTGGATTGTGGCAATGAGACCGCAGTTACGATAAACCTCAAACTTTTCAATTGGAGGCTTCGCTTTGAGCGATGAGTTGATCCCTGGTGGAAGCATAGTCAGATTGCCCAAGTGATGAGTCCAATCAACGCCGGTGCTCTGAGCTGCGATGTGCTCTATGGAACTCGCAGGATCTTGCTCCCAGATCTTGCTCCACTGGCTTTCGTTGAGCTTTTGTCCCGCAAGTTTTGCCAAGTGCTCGTCATAACGGTTCAGCACATACCGCAGTTGATTCTGCCAGCCCTCGTAGCTGCTTATCCAATCGATGTTTTTTAACACCTCGTCAATCGAATATCCCTTGGAGATTTTGTGAATCCCACTGAGGATCTGATCCTTATCCAGGTTGTTCCGGTAGATTTCATAACCAAGACGAATGTACTCCCCAACCTTGTGACGGCTATCTCGGCTTGCCAGCTCGTAGATTCTGAAGGTAGCTCGCTCCCATTTACCGAGTAGCTCTTGCTCTGTCTTCTTGTCGAACTTCCGCAGGAGGATCGCCGCCGCAACAAATCGAGCGTGCACAATGCGCGTCACAGCCCGTAGGCGCGGATCTCGGAACAGGCGCAGGTTCGCTTGCACGACCGCCTCGAGTTCATGACCAACCTCTGCAATCGTTCTTAACTGGCTGCCCGCCTTTAGGGTAAGCAGTGCAGTCGAGTCTGCTTCACTGGGAATCCGATTCGGTCGAGTGTCAGAGGCCCATGCTCCTGCGAATCGGAGTGCTTCGTCTCCAATACGTGTGCTGGTCTCCAGCGACCGGTAGATACCTCGCCAAATATCTTGCATTTCACTAACCGCCTCATCGCGGGTTCCGCCGTCAATATGCTCAAATATCAACGCCATCAGCTGGCTTTTGAGCTTGTCGATCCATTTAACGTCTAGACCGCGACTGTTAAGAACCTCGAAGACCCGGTATACGGTCGCCTCGTCCGAAATCTCATGGTAGATGATCGTTAGCTTATTTCTGATGGTCACCAGCAGCTCAAAGATCTTAGCTCCTCGAGCTAACCATTTGCTCACAAAGAGCTCGCAATCACGGGCTGCCTCAACCAAGTTCTGGTCTGCAGCGGTTTTCGCAGAACCTTCCTCCACCAACCCTTTGCGGATGTAGTTGGTGAAAACCTGACTCGCATCATGGTTTGTCTGGAGCAGAATCAGAGAGTGGTCGTCTCCTTTTACAAGAAGCTCAGCCAACTCACGTCGCACTTTTGCTTGCGCAGCATCATCATTGTCTAAGGCCTTTTCAATCGCCTTCATAAGTATGATCAGAGTGGTTACTCGCTGCTGGCCATCAACCAGTTCGACAGTTTTGAACTCGTCAACGCCTATAAGTCGGGTCTCCTTCTCCTTGGCCAGGGCGACCAATGTTGCCATGAAGTGCTCCCGCCCAGATCTAAACGCCTCCTCGATATCGCCGAACAAATCCTTACGCTGACGGGTTGTCCAGGAATAAGCACGTTGGTATTCGGGGATTCGAAATAGCCTTCCCTCAAGCAAGCCAGCGATCTTGACGTGTAGCGGATTAAGCTTCATGGGCGTTCCTTGCGTTAGAATCATGAAAGAATAGCCATTAGCCATCAAAAATAGCCAGCGAACCTTTGCCGCTCCTCGATCACGTAAGTATTCGGAGCGAGACTCAAGCTTCTCTAGCGATTGTGCTCTTGGATATTCAGATACGGATGGTTTGTAAGGTTGGTGCCATCTACCCTCAGAGAAAAGGAACACGAAATGAGTCTTCGCGCGGATGTTTTGGATGCGGTAATTGATGGTCGTCTTGGCAAGGGGCTCGTCGTCACGAGACAAGCTGTGATCCAACTCTTCAGCGACGTTCCTGAAACCTACACTGGTGTGCTTCTTTCCAACTCGGAAATGACCACTGGGGTTAGCAGCCCGACCTATGATCACTTCACACAGCGGGTCGGTGTAGGCATTTACCGTATTCACCCTCAAGCGCTTCTTGATCGTATGACTGAACGCGGGCTGGCTTAGAATCTTTTAGGTTTCACCAGGCGATAATCAGCTACCGATCCGACGCTAAAGTGCCGGCACCTCAAATGAAAATTAGCTCCAAGGAATATGTCTATCTATTACCTTTAGCATCTTGATTCAGTGATTTAAGAAACCTAAGGGTTACCTCACCCCGGTAGCAAAAACCCAGATTCACAAAGGAGTCGGCGACGAGGTTGAGCCTCCCGTCGCAGGCAAGCGGATGACTTACGAAATCACGGCGATCTGCAAAAGCCCAAACATCGTCTGAAACTGACAGATTGCCTAGGAGATGCACAATGGAGCTACCAACACTTCCGACACTGACCAACGAGCAGCAGGAAGATCGAATAATTCTTCATGATCTCGCTCAGCACCTCATGGCCAGAGAGCTCGGATTTGAAACTGGACAGATATTCGTAGGAACGCGCTTTGGGCAACCCACCAGTCTGTCAAAAAACCGCTCAAAGGCTACAGAAAAGCTCAACTCTGCTGTGGACGTTGCTGCCCATCTGAGGAAAAGAATCATGGTGCTCAGTGCAGGTGTAATCAGTGATGCTCACTGGTTCGGTAAACTCCCTGGATTCGATGGGAAGGAAGATCATCTCACTGCAATCTACGCAAATGGGGTCATGGATGGAGCCCGTCTTACCGATCACGACAAGCTCCAAGAGCTGCTGATCGTTCTCTGTGGGATAGAACGCGAACCAAGCGAGAGTTATGACCTTCTTGAAGATCAAAAGCATGCAATTTTCAGCTGGCTTTATCAGGAAGCACTGCACATCTTCAATTCATTTTCGGAAAAGCTCTTCATCCTGTCCACGCTGGTAATCAATGAAGGTCGGAGCCGTGGAGAGCTCGCCGTTAGTGACGAGCGACTTGTAAAACTTGAGGTCGAGGCCGCAAATTTGGCATCGAAAAGTCAATCACCGCATGATCAAATAGTGCTTTTGTAATCAGTCGAATCACAATGTCAGCCGCCATGTTAGATGACATGGCTGACAAGGGAGATGGTTATGGCGTTACCAGAAACAAACCACGAGATGGACGACAATAGAGTGATCCATCATGAACTCGGACATTGGCTGATGGCCAGGGAAATGGGGTTCAGTGTCGGTGAGGTTTCCATCGAGCGTAAGGACGGTAAGGCCTCAGGTCATGCAACGGTTTTTCCGAGAGCAAAAAGCCGACTGGACACGGCTGAAGCGGTTGATGATTACCTTTCCAACAGAATCAGGGTTCTCCTCGCGGGAGTGATAGTCGAGATCGAATGGTACAAAAAGACGTTTGGGAGAGCCCTCGATAAAAAGGAGTTCGACCGCATCTACAACAACCGCGTTATTGATCGCTCAGGTATCAGTGACAAGGGCAAGGCAGAAGAGCTAATCGCTATCCTAGCGGGGCTCAGGAACGAACCAACAACCAAGTGCAATGACCTTGACAACCAAATCAGAGCGCTTTTTGTTGAGATATACCAGGAGACCCAGCAGCTTGTCAGTAGGTTCCTTGGGACACTTTTTGCCCTTGCTAAACTGGTTTCCAATGAACCATCGCAGAATGACACGAAGCAAGTGTTGACCGAGCGCCTAACAGAGCTTGCTAACATCGCGGCAGAGAACATAGCATCAGCAGCACAAACCGAGAGTCCATCCTGCACTACATACAGTTGAAAACTGGGAGAGCTGATATAAAATCTAACCACATAACAATCGGGCTATGTGGTCAGATGAGGCGCACTGGAAAGATTAGTTAATTAAAGTGCTCCAGTCACCTTGGCCAAATAATGCGCAATTGATCCAATGTGATAACCAGCCGTCTCGGATTCTTCGCCCCAACCACACTCTACTTCCTCCAGAACCTTTTCATTGATATACCATGTAATTGGTATCGGTTGACCACTTTTCAGGAAATAGGCCAATAAATAATAGTCCCCACGATCCTGATGGCTGAGAGAAGATTTCCCGTTACGAGTGACAATTGACCAAAAAAGTTCATCAATCTCGGGTACTTGCTGCGCACTAAAGTCGTACGGCTTTCCAACTGCACTTTTCCACGCGTAATAGGACAAATATGACTGCATGTCGGAAACTTGAAGGCAAGCCGGTAAGATTTTACCAAGCCTATCGTGCAAGCGGTCAACATCCAATATGGTTTCGCCGTGTATTACGTCACCTGAAATAGGTAAGTGATAGCTATAAAGCTCACGACAAAAGCGCAACTCATCAAGCAGTCTTACAATCTCCTCATCGTAAATCCCGACTCTAACATAATAGTTTTCGATATCTCTCGCGAGTGCGCTGTGAGAGATTTCTCTTACTTTATCCAGTTGGAAATCAGTATTAAGTAATATATTGGCGGATAGCGCACTAAACAATGAATAATAACATGTATAAAAGGAAAGGTTTTTCATCCCCTGGCTGAGAAGGGCTTCGGACTGTGTGAAATAAAGAGCCGCCAGGGAAATTTTCTTTGATGCTAGATAGTGCCTGGCGATCCATTCTGCGGTAACAACGGGGTCGTTGACTCCTAATATTTTCTCTAATTTTTCGTATTGTGCTCTAGAGAAGCGCGCTACTTTATCACTTGGTCGGCTTTCTCTTATAGCAGAGAACTCACCGTAATCTTTTTCGATTTGCTTCAGAATGGATAGTTTTGCCACGTCTGATTCCTGTCATGCCTGACGATAGTTTCCGATGTGCGCAAAGGTACTACGATTCATCGCAAAAAACTCACCTCCAAGTTTATAAGGAATCTGTCCACCTACGCGGGCCCAGCATCAACATATACGTGGTAGCGCAACCGGTCTGTAGTTCGACACTTGCGTGCTGGCGAAGCCGCAGGGTCACGCAAGCGAAACCATGTATCAGCTAATCGCTCAACATCTGCCTGGTACTGAGCGCTTGGCCGATTCGGTTGCTGCCTTGGTCATTAGTCACATATCGATTGTCGGGTAGGCATACGACGTTCTACCTCATCAGCCCGGCTGCGGCTTCTACATCGACTTAACCGATACTACTTCCACGTACTTGTACTTCTTCCTTGCAGACTTCACAGCCTCCTGCTCAGCAAGCAACGAACTCAGCGTGTCGGCCTCATGGATCAGCTCGTGCATCTTCCCCTCGAATTCGTTTCCAACCATAAGCGTGACCCTCAGCCTGGGCGTGAATGCTTTCGCCACTTTCTTCTTGGCTGCTGGAGCGACCACCGGTTTCGCGAGCACTACCTCTTTCACAGGCTCCTCTACTAAAGGAATAGACACCTGATCTTCGGGACGGGGCGTACCGAATAACGCACGACGCATTTCTTCTTCAGTTAATTCAGAGTTCATAGAACATCTCAAAGGGGGCGGTAATCAGCTCGACGAATTCTACTAGGATGGCTGCTCCAGCGTGTCCTCTGGAATCGTGTATGAATCACCCGGCGCTCGACCTACATTCCTAGATCAACCTCAAGCCTGGCACCCTTCAAGCTGGGCGGCAGCTTTTCGACAGGCATGTCCCGCAATAACTTGTCGGCAAGATACTCGGCGTGAGCCGAATAGTTCGCGATTCTGTCTGGCTCTAGTGGCCTGTAAGGTACTACCGCAACGACAGATCCTTGGGCAATTCTCAGTATATTCAGCACGTCATTGCCAATGTGAAGACTTTCCAGGTACTCGACGGTTGCGCGGGCTGGCGGCTCTGCCTTTGTCCATAGTTCGACAACAATGTGATAAAGCCCTACGGGGCCAAGGTGTTGCATAGCACTCTTCCACAGCAAACCTTCTTGGGACATTTTCAGCCTGGTGCTTGTCATTCAAAAATCACGGCTGTTCGGGCTTGGTTGTTTTCAAATATCTACGAACAGTCGCTTCTGAAAGTCCCAACCTTTCCGCGATCTCAGCAACAGAAATTCCCCACTGCTTCAATCGATTGGCCTCAATGGCATTTCTAGCCGCATCAGGACGAGCTGGCCGCCCAGGACGTGGCTTTCCAGTTCGAGCCTGCGACTCAATCTCAAGATCGATCCCTGCCTTCCTAATTCTTGCGAGTTGCTTCGTAAGACGTTTCTGGCCGTCCTTGAATGACTCGTGATTTTGCATGGAGGTCGCCATCAGCAAGAGCGTAGCCGGATCGAGGTCTAGGATCCCGGCGAGCCTCACCAGGACGTCGAGTCCAATACTGACTTCTCCGCGCTCTATACGGCTGAAATGAGAGCGCCCTAGATTGTTGATGTCCTCTTGGGACAGCCCTTGGCCTCTGCGAATTCCACGAACCACGACAGCCAGTGCTTCTGCCGCATCCATCGGTATTTCCCCCAACCAAATCCGAGGATAAAGCCACACCCAGAAGCGTCATAACACGCCCAATCAGGTTCGTTATGATTGCCTTGGGGCTTATCTAGAGGTTTAATAGCTTTACCCATGCGCCACGGCCACGAAAAAGCAGCCCTGTCGTGGATCAGCCAAGCCATCGTGAGCGGCGGGTAGAGCGGGTTGAATTGTCAATTTGATGTTAATTACTGAGGGGAGGCCTTATGGCTAGCGTCGTAGAACCCGACTTTATGAAGGGGCCACGTACACCACTGGAAGGCCTGTCGAGCAGCTCTGATGCACGAGCGCTGGCGAACCAACGTTTTCCCGAAAAGCCTTACTGCTTGGTTCGAGATTGGACAATATTTCGCATTGAAGTCACTCGCGACGAACTCTTCAAATGCCATGCAGCGGGCCAGCTTCCGATGATCCTGTTTGCTCATAACGTGGCCGAGGACAGCCAAGGCCGTTTCGAACGCGGCGATTGGGTTCGTTCAAGCATGTGCACCGGTTTCCACGACGGTGCTGCGTTCGAGACCAGAAACTCTGTTTACGTATTGATTGGCCCTGGTCATGAACAGCTCGCGAGCCTGAAAGACGTTTTCTCCCTCTTCTAACCTGCGCTCTATATCGGAGCCCCTTCAGGCCAAGGACATACGATGTTTAGAACACACGACGCCGACATGCTAGGCCTACCGGGCATGTTCGGTGAGGGTCAGTACCAATGGCATCAGGTATCCAAAGTGCTTCGTAATCACTGGTATCACGTAACTGTCCAGGC
>Ga0075036_1122543_pt1 | contig 12940 bp, 10 predicted proteins | sample OrgsoiRN2013_053_FD_67571 | JGI IMG/M metagenome (GOLD analysis project Ga0075036, IMG submission 67571) | Permafrost soil microbial communities from the Arctic, to analyse light accelerated degradation of dissolved organic matter (DOM) -... | ecosystem: Environmental > Terrestrial > Soil >... | reverse complement strand
TCAAAAGTTACCTGGTCATTTAAGTAATTGAGCCACTTAAAAAAATCAGCCGTACCCATAAACGGGTTTTCTTCGGTCGTGGACGAAACTATCAAATCAATACTATGATCTGGTAAAGTAGGTAACATTGATTTTATTTCGTTAGACATGTGCTTAATTTTTCATAAACATTAATAAATGTATTTACTGATTTGATTGTCGCAATAACAGATTATCAATCAAACAATTTAAGAAACATTTGGGCAAAACTTATCATTGCATCGTGTGCATTATAAGTGCTTTGATATCTATAACCCGTTTGGGCTACATGTTCCATTTTTTCAAGCAATTCATTTTCGCTATCGGGCTTAAAAAACAAATCCGAAAAAGGTAATTGTTCGCGATGCACGGCAATGTCAGAGCATATGATCGTTTTGTTTAAAAATTTGGCATCTTCAACAACCGTGCTCCATCCTTCAAACAATGATGGTTGTATAATAGCCATGCTTTCACTCATCAATTTAAGCTGTTCGTCTCTGGCTATAAATCCCAAAAACAGGATATCGGAACCCAAGCCATTACTTTTAACATATTCTTTCAAATCATCGGTATATTGTGGGTTTCGATGATCGTACTCCTTTCCCGTTAGCAATAACTGCATATTGGGGTTTTGTTTAATAAACAAATTTAACGCTTTTAAAACGACTAAATGGTTTTTATGCTTCCAAAATTGGTTAGATACGATAAAAAAGGGCTTAGTGATATTGAACTTTGCTTTTAGATCGGCAATAGACAAATCTTCGAAACCTAAAGGGGCGCTGCTTACAAATGGCAGCACCTTTTTTTCATTCTCGTTGTTCGGAAAAAACGAGTTAAAATCGTTCAGCGCAGCTTGGCTGCTAAAAACAATGGGTTGTTTTTCTTTTACCAGCCTATTATAATTTTCGAGCCGCTTTTTTACATCGGCGGGTTGAAAAAATTGCGGCAAAATTAAATCCTGCAGGTCAGCTATCCAGTAATAGTAGTTCTTAATGTTGCTGCTATCAACAACAAATGTTTTAAAATAGTAATTTTCAACTTTAGCGGCCGGTAGCTTTTTGTAAAAAAACTCGGTTCTGAACAATTTTAAATATGCCTTGTTCAAGGCCTTTTTTAACAAACCCAGTTCGGCAGAAAACTCCACATATTCGATATACGAATAGGCCACCTGATTTAAATCGTTCAGCGATGATCCGGAGTTATGGTAAATGGTTAAAAATGGCTTTGACGCATCGGGCAACTGGTTTAGCGCCCTTATAATATTAAGCATATAATACGTGCCGCCAATCCACTTATCATCATATTGATATGTTAAACTTATATGCTTTCTTTCAGCCATTTTACAGTATATTTCAATCCCTCGTCAACCGAATGTTTGGGTTGATATCCAAAACTACACAAAGTATAGATATCAGCTTTCCAATTTAAAGGATCGCCGGGTTTAACAATATTGTTAAATTTAATTTGTATGGCCGGGTCTATCTCACGGCAAAAGATTTTCGCGGCATCTTTTATGGTCGTTTCTATTCCGGACGCAACATTAACAGACTCGCCATTAAACAGGCCTTTTTGTACTATACAGTTAATTGCGGTCATTAAATCTTTTATATAAATAAAATCCCGCGTTTCGTTTCCAGATCCAAATAACTCTATTTCTTTTGATCGTAACGCTTTTTGATATATATCCCAAAATAACTGCTTTTTTAAGTGCTCGCCATAAACCGAGAACAAGCGCAAATTAATAGTTGGCAAATTATAAAGGTAATAATACTCTTTGCAAACCTGTTCGGCGTATAGTTTATGCCACCCATACGGCGATAAAGGCTTTAACGCTGCGCTTTCCTTAACAGGAATTTCTGCTGGGTTACCATACACCGCTGCCGACGACATATTAACATACTTACAACCGGGGTTATGTGTGCGTATAGCGTCGAGTATTTTTATAGTGTTAGTCACATTTAGCTCAAAATCAAATACCGGCAAGTTGATAGAAATTGGCACGCTTCCGTTGCCGCTGGCATTAATACATACATCAAATGTATGTTTTTCGAACAAGTGTTCAAACGTGGTATGTTGTTTATCGAGTTGAAAATAATTTTTCTGCGATTTATTTTCTACAACATCAGCACCCCATACTTCATAATTTTCAGCAAAAAAATCATAAATATGCGAACCAATAAAGCCTTGCGAACCGATAATTAATATTTTCATCTCTTTTTTAAATTATCCGGAATTTCCTTTAAAAATTTAGCTGGGTTGCCGCCAACAACTGTCCAGGGGGCAACATCTTTTGTAACTACGCTACCTGCGGCCACTATTGCGCCCTCGCCTATGGTAATCCCCTTTAGTATTACGCTATTAAATCCTATCCAAACGTGATTTTTTATTTCAATGGCAGCCGTTTTTATTTCTCCTTGTTCAAAGCTGTATCCCGTAGATACTATTTTTGAATAAGTTTCGGCCCGTTTTAGGTAATCGACTTCATGCGAATCCGTATCCATGATATTAACATTGTGTGATATTAATACATCGTCCCCAATAGCTACTTTTTTTCCAGACCAAATTCTTGTTCCTTCGCCGATATAACAATTCTTTCCGATCTTTATATTTCCGCCGAAATTAAAAGTTGTTAATTCACCCCTCAGGTAGGTTCCAATACCGATGGTGATATCCTCAGGGTTATTCTTTGAATTATTAACTCTTGCTTCAGGAAGAAAATTTACACCTTGACTTTTTGTTTTTTTGTTACAGTTTGCTGAATTTTCAATAGTATTTAACTTAAGAGCTATCTTCTTAATTCCGCGTATAACAAATATCGCTATTCTTTTCATCCACCAGCTTATTTATTCCAAATACCTACTGCCGTCCCGTTTACAATTTTATTGTATTGAATTACGCCTATCACATTTGCAATCAGCATTGTACATATAGTTGCCATAGGAATACCAACTATCCCCATATGACATGTTTTAGCCAAATATATCGCAAAAGGTATATTAAAGATCATTCCACCGACCCCACAATATAATTGCAACTTGACCTTACCAACTCCATTTAGAAAATTAGAATATATTGAACTCCAATTTGTCACCATAAAATAAACAAACATCAACCCCGATAGCTGTAACGGAACAATAACTTTCCCCAACGTCCACAACTTATATATTGGGTTAGCTACAGCAAACTGTATAACACCGCAAATCAACAGCCCGGCCCACAAATATTGAAGCTTTTTTATCGATGATTTAATCCAGTTCCAATCCCCTTCAACTAATGCCTGCGTTGTCATAGACCAAAACGGCGATAAAACTATGGTAAATAAAATACTCACTATGCTAAAATATTTAAAAGCGATATTATATACTGTTACTTGGGCGGGCGCAAATAGTTGGGCGATTATAAAGTTATCGGAAGCATAAAGTATTAATGCCGCTATTTGTATGACAAAAAAGTTTAAGCCGAGATTTAACAAGCTTTTAACATGGGTAAATTTTATTGCATAAAAAGACGGGCTTAGGGCAGCATATTTTTTATAAAATAAAATAAAACTAACTGTTAAAAACACAATTACCGGGACAGCCGAGTACACGATGGCCACCGAAGCCAGTGAACTAATGTGGAGTATCTTAACCAGGTATAAGCCTAATAGTACGCAAACCTGCACCAACGAGTTGGTAAAATCGGCCATGGCAGCGCGTTGAAAAGAGAGCAGCACCGTATTTATTAGCCGCACTACAAACTGTACAAACAAAAAACAGATGGCAAACATTACGGCATAATTAATATCGCCAGCCATACTTTGCGGCGCATTAAAAACGGACACCCAGTTGATATAAGGGTGTATGACCAAAAATATTACGATCAATGAGCCAAATATCACGCTTAAAGCGGCATAGGTTGTTGATACATAAATTTTTCCCTCCTTAAAATCCTGTTTTGCAACGGCCACTGTAAGGTGGTTGCGTAACCCATTTCCAAATCCTAAATCAAAGAGCGCAAACCAACCTAATATAGCTGTCAACGTAAGCCAAACGCCATATTGGGTTGTATTTAAAAAGGTAAGTACTAAAGGAATAGTTAAAAAATTAACCGCAATATTTATCCCTTTTATAAAAAAGGAGAAGAAAACATTACGAAAAACAGTTTTGCTTTTGTTATCCTGTAATTTGAGTAATTTATTAAGTATCTCCATCAGTTTTACGTTCAGCTGAATAATAAAGTTGGCTATTGCCGCTTATTCAAACTGGTTTTTAATTACATACCCAGATTCTTTTAGTAATTTCTCTTTTTTGAAATGGCTCAAATCATGAGACATCATATCTTCAACTAATGCTTTTAAATCATATTTAGGCTTCCATCCCAGTTTTGTATTAGATTTTGTCGGATCGCCGATTAATAATTCAACCTCGGTAGGCCTGAAATACTTTGGATCAACCGCTACAACCTCGGTACCGGCCGCTACTTGATAATCTGGGTTACTGCATGATATTACATAGCCTTTTTCATCGACACCTTCACCCTTAAATTCAATAGTAATGCCTGTTTCGGCAAAAGCCATGCGCACAAACTCCCTAACACGGGTAGTAACGCCGGTAGCAATCACAAAGTCCTCGGGTTCATCTTGTTGCAGTATCAAATACATTGCTTCAACATAATCTTTGGCATGGCCCCAATCGCGCTGGGCATCCAAATTACCTAAGTAAAGTTTATCCTGTAAGCCCATCGCTATTTTTGACGCAGCACGGGTTATTTTCCTGGTTACAAAAGTTTCACCCCTAAGCGGGCTCTCGTGGTTAAATAATATACCATTACAGGCAAACATACCGTATGCTTCACGATAATTAACTGTTATCCAATAAGCATACATTTTAGCTACCGCATAGGGCGAACGCGGATAAAAGGGGGTGGTTTCTGACTGTGGTACTGCCTGTACCAAACCATACAACTCTGAGGTTGAAGCCTGGTATATCCTTGTTTTTTTCTCAAGCCCTAATATCCTTAATGCTTCCAGTAACCGTAACGTACCAATACCGTCCGCATTGGCTGTGTATTCAGGTGTGTCAAAACTCACTTTAACATGCGACATTGCACCCAGATTATAAATCTCATCGGGCTGCACTTCCTGTATTATACGTATTAAATTTGTTGAATCTGACAAATCGCCATAGTGAAGTTTAAATTTAACATTCGCTTCATGCGGGTCTTGATACAAGTGGTCAATCCTGTCGGTATTAAATAAAGAACTTCTTCTTTTAATACCGTGTACTTCGTAGCCTTTTTTTAGTAAAAACTCGGTCAAATAGGCGCCGTCCTGACCAGTTACCCCTGTTATTAATGCTTTTTTCATGCTATATCTATTATAACTTTTATACTAATTTAAATCGGTTTTTAAAATCGCTATATGCCAAAATTATACCCTCTTTTAATGTTATCCTATGTTTCCAACCTAATTTATGCAGTTTAGAAACATCCATCAATTTACGGGGCGTGCCATCCGGCCTTGTACTATCGTATACTATGTTACCGTTATATCCAACAACCTCGCCTACTAATTTTGCCAGGTCGGCTATGGTTAAATCTTCACCAGTCCCAACATTTACAAACTGATCGCCATTGTATTCGTTCATTAAAAAAATGCAGGCATCTGCCGCATCGTCCGCATACAAAAATTCTCGCATCGGTTTTCCGCTGCCCCATATCATTACTTCATCGCTGCCAAGTTCTTTCGCTTCATGAAACTTGCGTATTAAAGCAGGTAAAACGTGCGAGTTGTTCAGGTCGTAATTATCGCCTTTCCCATATAAATTGGTCGGCATAGCACTAATGTAATTGCAACCAAATTGCGCGCGGTAAGCTTCGCATAATTTAATACCGGCAATTTTTGAAATAGCGTAGGGTTCATTTGTATGTTCCAACAATCCGGTCAATAAACTATCTTCGGTTAACGGTTGTGGCGCCATTTTTGGATAAATACATGAACTTCCCAAAAACAAAAGTTTTTTTACACCAGCTTGATATGATGATTGTATAATATTGGCTTCGATCATCAGGTTATCGTATAAAAATTCAGCGCGATAAATATTATTGGCATTTATCCCCCCAACTTTTGCAGCCGCCAAAAAAACATAATCTGGCTTTTCATCCAAAAAAAATTGCTCAACGGCGTTTTGCCTACGTAAATCAAGTTCTTTTGAAGTGCGCGTTGTGAGGTTTTTATAACCATTATTTTCCAGCGATCGCACAATAGCACTACCAACCATTCCATTATGGCCCGCTATATATATTTTTTCGTTTTTGTTCATATCTTAAGGCTATTTCTTTCTCAACCAGCTTTTCTTTGTCTTTTTAGTTTCTTCAGCATAACCCCCATATCCATATCCATAGCCATAGCCGTAACCGTAGCCTTGTCCATAGGTGGCGTATCCACCGTTTTTTGCCTTAATATCGTTCACCAGCAAGTAGACATTTTTCATGCGTTTATTAACTTTTAAGTCATTAACAATATTTAATTGCGATTTAAAAGTGTAATCCTGACGCACGACGTAAAAAATCACATCGGCATATTTTTCCAACAAAAGTGCATCAGTAACCAAACCAATCGGCGCACAATCAATAATTATATAGTCAAAGTCTTTCTTTAAATTATTCATTAGGGTGTCTACCTTGGCACTTATCAATAATTCCGATGGATTAGGAGGAATTGGCCCTGAAGATATCAAAAAGCAATTTTCATTAAACCAAACGGGCTTTAAAATATCGCTAATATTGGAGGATGATGAAATTATAAAATTTGTGAATCCGTTACTTCTATCCATACCAATATTTTCAGACAGTTTTGGCTTGCGAAGATCCAATTCCAAAAAAACCACCTTTTTGCCAGTTAGCGCTAATGCACTACCCAGGTTGAGTGACAAAAACGACTTCCCTTCGCCACTCATGCTCGAAGTAAACAGCAACACATTAGATTTAGACGAATCTACCGCATACTGCAAATTAGTTCTCAAACTTCTAAATTGTTCTGAAATTACCGATCTTGAATTATTAGCAACTACCAAATTTTTTCCCTCATCGTTATGGCTAATTTCTCCAATAATTGGTGCAGTGGTGATTTTTTCTATATCGCCTTTTGTTTTTATACGGATATTAAAAAGCTCTTTAACATACAGAAATATACCTGGTAAAATCAAGCCAATCATTAAACCAGCAAGGTATATAATACTTTTCTTGGGCTTGTATGGCGCAAAGTCGCTTTTTGCATAATCAACAATACGAGAGCTTGAAATAGTAGATGTTTTTGATATCGCTGTCTCCTCGCGTTTTTGCAATAAGTATAAATACAATTCTTGCTTTAGTTGTTGCTGTCGTTGAAAATCGAGGTATATGCGTTGTTTCTGAGGTATTTGTTTAAGTTGCCCTGTAAAGGTGCCATTTTGCTTTTGCAATTGTTGCGTTGCAACCTTTAATGAGTTTTTGTAACTTTCTAAATTCTTAAGAATATTGTCACGGCTGGTAGCCAGTTGAGAATTGTAATTCTGCATTACCGGATTGCTATCGGTATTTGACAAATTCGCTCTTTCTCTTGCCAACAACAATGAGTTGTATTCGTTGATGGATTGACCAAAAGATTGATCTGCTGAATTAATTACCATAGCACTTGGAAGCCGCTTTTTATTACCTGGATCATTCAACAATTTTTCCATTTCGTCAACAATAGCCAATTGTGTAGATTGTTGCGCCAGCTTATCATAATAACTACTTGCGCTTGCAACTGTAGCCTTAGATTGTTCGGAAATATCCGCAATATTATTGGCCTCTTTATATTGTTCAAAATCCTTTTCAACGCTGTTTAATTGATTACCAACAAGATTTATTTCGTGATCAATAAAAGCCATTGTGCTATCAGCAGTTTGCACCTTATTTTCACGATTCGATAATAAATATTGTTTCACCAACGTGTTCAATATCACCTCCCCTTTTTTGGGATTTGGGTAGCTAAAACCCAAGTCGATTGTGGTTGATGCCTTATCCGAAAGAACAGCTGAAAATACAGCCAAAAAATTATCGGTAGCTGCATCAATCGATTCGACATAAACCGAAAAACTGCCGGAATTTCTAAATTTTGACGTCTTATTTAGTGTTAAATCATATTGTTTCAATTTAACAGGAACACCAAATTTTGCTTTAATCTCCTCGTTACCATTGTCCAGCTCATAATCGTCTTTACCGATTATTTTAATTGGATACACTTGCGCAATAACTGTATCTACTTTATAGGATACAGAAACCGTAAATGGATTCTCATTAAAAGTTTCCATTAACTTAAACCTTTGCTTTTGATAAGTCCTGACGTTTAACTGCATTTGCTTAACAACAGATAACATCAAGCTGCGTGATTTTAAAATTTGCACTTCATTATCCGCACTGCTTTTTACACTGAATAATGAGCTGATATCAGAGTTAAAACTGCCACCTATTGCTGCAGAGGGATTGTTTTTTTGATCTTCAACTAATATTTTACTTGAAATATGCCAATCCGGTATAGATGTTTTGGCATAAAAATAGGCTATTGACCCGCAAATTATTACGCTAATGACAAAAAGAAACCAATTGTTAATTAACCGGGATATTATTCTTTTTACATCAATTGAATCTTCCGCAACGATATCAACATTTTGGGAATTGTTATTTTCAGGTAAATTGGACATTTTAATTAAATTATCTTTTAGCAATTATTACAACCAATACCGACACCAAGAACGATATAACTGTAGTGGCGATGGTAATATTTCTGTTTTGAATCGCATCTGACGCGACCACCTTGGTTTTTATCGCATCAACGGTAATAACATCATTAGGACGCAAATAATAAAATGGGGAATTAAGGACCGAACTTTGGGTCAAATTCAAACGTATGGCTTCGCGGTCGCCGTTAGGGTAGTTTCTTTCCAGCAATACATTTTCCCTCTTGCCGTAAATAGTCAAATCTCCGGCCATCCCTAAAGCATCAAGCAAAGTTACTTTTTCGGTTTGAACAACATAAGTGGCCGGTTTGTTTACTTCGCCAAGTACAGTGATCTTAAAATTAGCAAACCTAACAGATACCGAAGGTTTTACATACGGGCCCTCCGCAGCAGCCCTTATCGCCTCGCGTGCTTTCTCTGTAGTTAAGCCGGCTACGTGCACTTTGCCTATTACTGCAAATTCTATATCACCGTTCCTATCCACCAATATTCCAGTAACCACCTGTCCGCCAGTACCAGCTGCCGAACTATTCCCAACAGCCGCGCTTTGAACATTCCCAACAGATAGCGTCTTTGGTGCGCCATCGTCGCCAATCACCTGTATATTAACCGCCAATATATCATCGGTTTGAATAGTTGGTTCAACAAAATGAATATTTTGCAGTTTAAAAACAGCACCCGAGTCGGGGATATCAGCAAAATACTTTACATTTTTTATGGACGAGCATGAAGTACTTAATACAAGTATAAAAGCTATAATAAAAACCCCATTTGAGATTTTGTAAACGATGTTTCCCATTAAAATAATTCTAAATTACCATTATATTTTATCTGCCTAAAACTATCGAACATCTATATCTATGTCCCGGATTTGCTACACATTGAGAAAGCCTCATAAAGCTAACTAATTGAAGTTTTTTGAATTACAGAAAAATTAAATTGCCTTTCCAAAAACCGTTTCAAAGTAAGCGTTTTAAATTCTGTAAAAGAAGCTATAATATATGAAAACGCATAAGCTGAAATCCCCCCACCCAAAAACAATCCAAAAGACGCTACCGAAGGTATCATAGCGATACCTGAAGAAAAGTAATGATTGAATAAAGTTAATCCCAACATAATAAACGGAAAATGAACTAAATATAACGTATAGGAAAAGGACGCCAGCTTTTCATTTGCTTTGTAAAATATAGATTCATATTTAAAATCTTTAAAACAGCATAACCATAAACAGAATATAAGGCCCGTAATAAAATCATAATAAAATAAATACTCTTCGCTACGATGGCTTTGCCCGTAAAATATAACAGCAAGTAAAATTACAGGCAAGATGTACATTGCCAGTTTATATCTGATAGTCAAGAAAATGGGGATCACTCCTAACAGCCATAAAGAAAAATATATTGTAATTTGTTTTGGCAACAAAACAATCAACGCTATGCCAGTTAAAAGATAAATCAAGACAGGAAAATTAATTTTCTTTTTAAGAAGATTTAAAACAGGAATACAAAGACATGGAAAAAGCAGGTAATAAAAAAATTCGAAGTTTAAACTCCACAATGGTCCATTACTGCCTAATGGCGGGCAAATAATTCCCTGCATCATAAATAAAGATGCCAAAAAGAACCTTATACCTGTACGATCTTGAACTGAAAAATTCTCAGCTGCAAAATGAAACCTATTGCTATATATACCGGTAGTATCGAACCTAAACCCTATATAATCAAACAACATGGTAACGAGTAACGCCACCACCAATACCGCATATAATCTACTAATCCGATTAATTAAATATCCCTTAAATTGAAAATGCCCTTTTTTATGCTGTTTTAAAACGGAACCTATTATTAAATACCCGCTTAGCACAAAAAAAACTACAACCGCCTGATGACCTAAACTCGTTAAAAAATAAAATAATTGAATTCCCCTGCCTTTATTAACCAATAACTGATTGTAGTTTTTAAAAATAAGCGACCGCAAATGACTTATTAGTACAAGCATCGCCGCAAACCATCTCGATAAGTGTATAAAATTTGATCTCGATATCATAAAGATTCAATGAGAATTGAAAAAATAACTAACCTTTTGATCGGGTGGCTCAATGATAAGATCTTCGGTAACGAAGAATTTATTAGGTTTTTATTTTTCATTTAATACTACAAAAATAATCAAATATTTAACATTTAATAAAAAAAAGCAATTTTGTTTAAAATTAATTCATTAAAATCAATAAAAATATTAAATTAATATAAACAAATTGATTTACGCCTGCCCCATTGCTCCGCCAAAATTTAGGGGGAAACCGGCGGGTTCGGGCTGAATTTTTATGCGCCCATTCGCCGCTTCAAATTTTTCGATATTCTCGTCTAAAGCGGTTAATAAGCGCTTGGCGTGTTCGGGGGTTAATATAATGCGCGATTTTACTTTTGCCTTAGGTATGCCCGGCATTACCCTTATAAAATCCAATACAAATTCTGAATTTGAATGGGTGATGATGGCCAGATTTGAATAAATCCCTTCCGCAATTTCTTCAGACAATTCAATATTTAACTGATTTTCGTTCTGCTCTTCCATTAATATAATTTATACAATACAAGTCATTATTTGGTACAACCAAATTTATAGGTTTATCTTAAATGCTCCTAATTTTAAGTATAGCCATTATAGCTATTACTTAACCATTAAATTAACAAATTGTTTAGCGTGGGGCCTGGCAGCACAAACATAGCTTGCTGGTTTGTTTACAAACAACAAGACCTTTCATTTTCATGAAAGGTCTTGTAAAACTAAGTAAATAATATGGAATAACAACTAAGTTGTTAATTCAATTAGGCTTCAACTTCTTCAGTCTTCGAGGCCATCAGGCGGTCAAACTCTTCTTGCGATCCTACGCGTACGTTGTCGTAAACGCGTAAACCTGTGCCTGAAGGAATTAAGTGACCAACAATAACGTTCTCTTTCAAGCCGAGCATTTTATCTTTCTTGCCGGCTATTGCTGCTTCGTTCAGTACTTTGGTAGTTTCCTGGAACGATGCTGCAGAAATGAACGATTTGGTACCCAACGACGCCCTTGTAATACCTTGCAGTATCGGGCTTGAAGTTGCAGGGATTGCGTCCCTTACTTCGGCCAGTTTCAAATCCTTACGTTTCAGTATCGAGTTCTCGTCGCGCAGTTTACGCAGCGATAAGATCTGACCTGGTTTCAGCGTAGTTGAATCGCCCGGATCAGTTACTACCTTTTTATCAAAGATATCGTCGTTCTCCAGCATAAAGTCCCAGCCATCAACAGCTTCGCGCTCTAAGAAACGGGTATCACCCGGATCCTCGATCGACACTTTCTGCATCATCTGGTGAACAATTACCTCGAAGTGTTTATCGTTGATCTTCACACCTTGTAAACGGTAAACTTCCTGTATACCATTCACCAGGTACTCTTGCACTGCAGCAGGGCCTTTAATGGCCAGGATGTCGGCAGGAGAGATGGAACCATCAGATAGTGGCATACCGGCTTTCACAAAGTCATTATCCTGTACCAGGATGTGTTTAGACAATGGCACCAGGTATTTTTTCACCTGTCCGTCGCGCGATTCGATGGTCATCTCGCGATTACCACGTTTCACACCACCTAAAGTTACTACACCGTCAATCTCCGTTACTACAGCCGGGTTTGATGGGTTACGAGCTTCAAACAATTCGGTTACACGTGGTAAACCACCTGTAATGTCACGGGTTTTACCTGTCGAACGAGGGATCTTGGCGATCACCTGCCCGGTTTGTACTTTCTCGTTCTCATCAACCGCAATGTGGGCACCAACCGGGATGTTATATCCTTTAATGATGTTGCCTTTATTGTCAGCCACCTGTATAACAGGGTTCTTGGTTTTATCACGGGTATCAATAATTACCTTTTCGCGGTGGCCGGTTTGCTCGTCACTTTCTTCGCGGAAAGTAATACCTTCTAACACGGCATCAAACTCGATCTTACCGGCAAATTCAGATATGATAACCGCATTGTACGGATCCCATGAACAAATTTTATCGCCGCGGCTAATTTTGCTGCCATCTTTTACATACAGGTATGCGCCGTATGGAATATTATTGGTAACAATTACCTTATTAGTGCCGGCTTCCACAATCCTGAACTCGCCAGAGCGACCCAGTACTACTTCAACCTTGCCATCTTC
>Ga0075036_1119442_pt1 | contig 13114 bp, 8 predicted proteins | sample OrgsoiRN2013_053_FD_67571 | JGI IMG/M metagenome (GOLD analysis project Ga0075036, IMG submission 67571) | Permafrost soil microbial communities from the Arctic, to analyse light accelerated degradation of dissolved organic matter (DOM) -... | ecosystem: Environmental > Terrestrial > Soil >... | reverse complement strand
TCCCGGAGCCTCATCGAACATTCGTCGACTCCAGGTGCGGCAATTATTGGTTGGCCCATACCGAGCTCATAATTTCTTTGTCCAAGACGAAGATGGATGAACGTGCTTTCCGCCCCTCCCCCGTTGACGATTTTTTGTGCATCAAGCCTTGGTCGTTTTGCCCCCCAGCGCCCTCGGCGGGAGGCACGGTCCAGGGCGCGAGTTTTGCACGGATGGTTGCGTCCATCAATCGCCTTCGCTCAAGGCCCCCTCCACAGCTTGCTCAATATCATTTTTCAGTAGAGCGTATGCCTGTATCACTTGTTTGATAAGGAAAAGCAAACCTTCTTTTGACCCCGGACTTAAAACGGCTGCCGTATTCCCGAAATCAAACAGTTCCGTAAATCTAAAATCGAGCCCCCCTATCAAATTTTCTTTGTAATGTTTGGGCGGCTCTTTTTCGTCATAAACGATAGCTTTTGCCGCCACTAAATACTTGAAATCGCTTTCCTCAAAACTCTCAGAAAAAACTTTTTTGTGTGTTAAATCCGGATAGATTGCCAATCCAATAGCAACTCCATCGCCCATTTTTTTTGAAAAAAAGTGCAATATTTATTCGATAACGATTTGTTTATCGAATATTCTGGCAGCACTTCTGCGATTATTTTTTGTATTGTTTGTTGCCCGTTCTCCAAACCCGAAAAATCGAATCCTTTTGACACCTCCTCTTTTCTGATGTCAAAAATACGGTTCGATTCTTTTCTTGCTTCTATGGTTCCCTCCGGAGTTCGTTTCTTTATTGGAGCAAGAAACCGCCCCTTGGCATTGGATGCCTTAACGTTTGCATTGATCCGATCCATGTTGGCGTCGTTTTTGTCTGCCCATAGATGGGTTTTGCACAAAACGGCTTTTCGGGCTTCCGCCTGCTCCATCAAAAATTGCGGAACACCTCCCTCAAGAATATCCGTCCTCAAATAGTAGTCGCGCAAGGCGACATGCGAATCGAACCCTTGCTTCTCGAGCCGCGTCTCCAAGCCTTTGACGTCCAAGTTCTGGCGCCAGAGGCGTTTAAGCACAGAGGTGAAAAATTTTTCATCAATTTTTTTCATGATCACGGGAGCACCGGAGGGAGATAAATGGGCGGCAATGCAGAAGGGCCGTAGCCAGGAGTCATCATAGCAACAGGAACGGTCAACTGCCCAGCGAGTTGTCTCACGGTCCAGCCCCAGAATTCACTCGTCGACTTTTCCTGCATAATTTATTCGTTGGTAAAATATCACCCCCGATGTGCCATCGCATTCGTCGGTAACGAATCGAACCTCGAATCGCTGGTGTGCGGCCTCCATGTTAAATATTCTGCTGCGGCCCCCCCCCCCGGAAACCAGCCGTTTTGTTTTCAATGTCCAATTTCTCAAAAAATCAACCTCTAAACCCACGTAAAGTTCGTCGCCTTTTCGATATATTCCGCCCGCCACCTTTTTCATAATTTCTCCGGGGGGCTGCACTAGCCGGGTTTATCTAATTTGTTTTTTCGGCCGAAGTGGATTGGCAATGCTAAATCCAGCACTACCGCATAGCACTCAACCAATATTTCTGGCGGGCGATGCACAATGGGGCCTGAAGAATAATGTTCTGCGCATTTGGAACGTCCAATGTAATCTCATTTCATCCAATGCGACAAAACAAGACATCAAAACCCTAATTTTGCGAAATTTGTCGGCGGTCTTTTTTAGTTGTGGAAATGCGATTGCGACGGGTGTTATCCACAAAACCAAACCGACCCACTTCAAAATAAACGACCGCCATAATAAAAAGCAAGGAAGGAGGGGCGCCAGTGCTATAATGGCTCCTCTAACCAGCATATTCCGGGAGCCTCATCGAATATTCATCAGCTCTGGATTATTATTATTATTATTATTATTATTATTTATGCCGGCTGTGAGTTGCTCTTGCCGCCAACACTCGGCTCGCTCCCCTCTGGATATATTTTAGCACGAGTCCTTAGAAAAGAAAAATATTTTGGATATTCCTGTTCAAAGACTGTTTCTCCATCGCCCATGTACGCTCTAATCAGCTCATCAGCAGCGATATCCAAGTTGGAAAGCTCAAAATTTACTTGACCCAATCGAAGATGATGGATGAATTTCCTAGCCCGTCTGGGCAAAACACCGCCCAATTAAAATGCTCCCGAGACAGAGGATAATTTTTTAACAAAACGTCATATCCCCTAAGGCGGTAAACACCCAAGTTGAAGCAGTCCACTTTTCTTGTGGAGCAGGAATAAGCGCTAAGGCTTCGTTAAATTGCGCATAAGCTTCCGCAAATTTTTCCTGATCCGCCAAAATATTTCCTTTTTCGCAAAAATCCAAAATTTTTGCGTACAAACCATCGGGCAGTTCCTCTTCCGAGATCGAATTCGCATTTTCCATCATTGCCTAGCCCCTAGTTTTTTATGTAGGCACGATACTGTATGCCCATTGCTGCACCTTCCGATCTATTTATAGAACCTATTTGGAAAGTGTAGTTGCTCGAATCATTCATGAATGCTCGTACGTCTGTTGAACGGGGGCCAGTGTCATACCCTATTTCATTCCAGTATATCGCGGCAGGAACGAAATGAGCCATGTCAACACTTTGATCGATTAAGTACCACTGTCTTCTTCCGCCATTCGCTCCTGCTCCAAAAACAACAAGCCGACAGAATTCCATTTCTTTTCTTTTCTTTTCTTTTCTTTTCTTTTCTTTTCAATTTTGCAATCATCGGCAGCCCCTCCACAATTTTTTATTGTTGACCCCCCCCCTCATCCGCCAGCAAATGGCTTTCTTTTGAACCTTCAACCAATTATTTCCTAAGCGTTTTTTATTAATTTTTTTAAATCTTCACTTTTTACAAATGCGACTCTTTTTATTAAAAAATCAAAATATTTTGAATCGTCATGTTTAAATGCATCTTTCCCTCCTAATTTATATGCCTCCAAAAGCTCGCCAGCGGCAACATTCAGGTCTCCGAGTTCATAATTTATTTGCCCAAGACGAAGATGAATGAATGTGCTTTCCGCTCCGCCCTCACACAACGCCGCTGCTCCAAAAAGCTCTTTTGCCTTTGTAAAACTTTTTAACAAAAAAGCCATATCCCCAGCGGCCCCCAGAACCCAAGAGGAGGTTTCCCATTTTTCTCGTGGAAATGGAATTAAAGCGAAAGCTTCATTAAATTTGTTGTATGCTTCTTCAAACTTTCCGTTATCACTCAATAAATTCCCCTCCTCGCAAAAAGAGAGAATTTGTTGATACAAATCGTCAGGAAGCTCTTCGGATGAAAAATCCGCATCAGAATTGAAATTTTGTGATGTCATATTGAATCCCTTTAATAAGTTGGGGAAAGGTAACGAATTCCAATGAGCGCCCCTTCCGATCTATTCTTTGAGGACGTTTGAAAAATGTAATTATTGGGGTTGTTCATGAAATCTCTCACGTCTGGTGCTTGCGGTCCTATGTATCGACCTTCGGCGTTCCAGTAGATGACCACCGGAATTAAATGTGCCATGTCAATATTTGAATCGATCGCGAACCACTGCCCATCCTCCAACAGCACTAATCCGTTTGGATTTCCTCGGGTGAATTCGGAATCAGCTGGTTGAGTTCCATCAGGCCGAGCAATCAAACCCATTGCATTCATTTTTGCGAACACAGCTTTTCCTGTTTTTGTGTATTTCCCAGGTGTTCTTCCTGCCAGGGTGTTTCTTGCTCCTGGGCAAATCGCGGCGCCAACCGGGGTTTTTCCTCCTATTTGAAGTGGCTTAACCTCATCATTGATAGCTCCGATTTCACCTGGGAGGCCTGGTGTTTGCTCGTGAAGACCGTTGTCTTCATGGCATCCCGTCGGTCCACAGCTAACCTTGCCTGAATCCTCCTCTTCGACTGCGCGACCATCGGTGTCCCACGCATTCAGGGGCTCGTTTTTAGCATAAGCGTATAGGCTGACGCCACCACCACTCAATCCATTCGGGTCGGCCTGAATATAACGCCCGATTGCGGCATCATAGTCCCTCGCTCCATTATGGTCAAGACCCGTTTCTGCATCGTGAATTTGGCCTGGCAACCGAAGGTCCAAAGCGTAGACACCCGCCCCCAACGGATTTTCGTTGGGTTGGTGGCGGCTGAAAGGATCCGCTTGCGCCCAAATCCATAGGGCCGAGTTGTCGGTAGCGCTCACAACCTCTCGCGGAGCATTGACTTGATCAGCAAACACATAGCCGATTTGCAATCCTGCGATGCCTGAAGCTGGCTGTTTTAACACGGCCAATGGCGTGTTTTCAAGCCAGACGATTTCCTCGACCGCATTTCCGGAAGAATCGTATTCGCCGATCAATCGTCCTTGCGGATCTCGCACATAGCGGATAGCGGCTCCAGATGGGCCCTCTTTGAGGGTTCGCTGCCCGGTGGCCGAATAAAAATAGCGCCAGCTTTCCCCATTCCCGTTCAGCGAACCCGCCATTCTCCCTCGGTCCGAATAGGTCCACGAGTTCACTCCGTCGGACAGCAAATTCCCCGATGGATCATAAGAAAATGATTGGTTGCTTGCAGAACCCGCGACAACTGCCAGCCGATTTGATATAGAGTTGATCGAAAAGCCATAGGAGTTTGACCCGTTCGTCATGACCGTCCGATTTCCGGACAAATCGTACCCGTAAGTTTCAGACGCTGAATTGGGGGCGGTCGCCGTCGGCGAGAATGACGCCAATCGACTCAAACCGTCGCTGCTGAATGTTTGATTTGCCGCCAAGGCCGCAGCGGATGTGCTGGACCCAGAGCTGTCAACATGCGAATATGCAATAATGCGTCCAGCCAAATCACGCGACACCGAGCGCGACAAAGCGCCCGGTGTCGCCGCAAGCGACCCGCTCGCGGCCAACACTCCAAGGGGGTATTGAATCAGGCGGCCATCCAGGTCAAACTGGCGCGAAAAAGAACTTCCATTCCCCCATGTCCATGCGTTTGCTTGCCCCGCAGCGGTCCATGCCACATTGGAAATGATTGTCGTTTTCGCCCCGCCCAGCGAGGGCGGCTGGGTCATTGAAATACTGGCAATGCGACCAGCAACATCATAGGTGTAAGACAAAACGACGCCAGAAGGAAGCGACATGGTCGTGATTTTTCCATTCACTCCTCCGCTTCCCCCATAGCTCCATCCGATCGACTGCGTGCTTGATTGAGTCGCAGCAGAAGTCGTCGTTTGGGCCAGGCCGATTAAATGCCCAAATTCGTCATAAGAAAACGCCGTCTGCCCCGACTCGTCTGAAATTCTGGTTAAATGCCCGCTCGCGGTGGGTGTCGGGCTGGTTCCCCCGTCATACTCAAAAACAGACGGAACTCCACTTTGATAGGTGGCCAGCGTGGGCCGATCCAATGCGTCATAAGTGAATGTCGCTGTTTTTCCTCTTGCGTCGGAAATGGACGATAGATTTCCTGCCAAATCATAAGAAGCGATTGTTTTTCCAGAATCTGGACTTTTGCTCGCAGAAATATTTCCTAGCCCATCGACATTATTGGTTGTGGTCAAATGCCGAGGGTCAACGAGGCTTGAAAGTTGATCTCGAAGATCCAAAAATGCTTGTATTCCCGGAGCGTTTTGGTGTGGCCCCGGCGCAGGCAAGCGAATAAAATACGGACGATTCAAAGCGTCAAAATTGACCCCCGTTTGATTCTCCAACGGGTCTGTCTGAGTCAACGCATTTCCTGCTGCGTCATATGTCCATAGACTTGTTTCCCCAGGCAATCCCGTTGCCGAAATCAACTGCCCGAGCGCGTCATAGACCTTGCTGTTTTGATAGGCCAGTCCAGCATTTGGGTTGCTGATTTGGGTCGCTGTTATATTTCCAGCATTATCTAGCGTGAACACGGATGTGTCGCCCGCGGAATCCTCTTGACCCACTAAACGGTGCGCTGAATCAAATGTCTGAGAAATCCAGGTTCCATCTGGTAAGGTTGCTTTAGTTAAATCCCCTACAAAATCATAAGACAAAGACGCTGTTTGGCTGTCCGCGCCATCACTTGTGGTTTTGGTTATAGAAGAAACCCATCCGCGTGGCGTGTAAGTGAAATTTGTTTTTAACCCGTTTTGGTTGGTTGATTGCAACAATCTCCCGCTTCCATCATATGCGTCAAATGTCGTTGTTTGTCCCAATGCATTTGACACAGATGCCATATCTCCTTTTTGATATGAAGGAGGGACAGCCGTTGAAGTGGTTGGGTAATAAGAAAAATGAGAAATCTGAGAAATATCAGTTCTTGGCCCTGTTATTTGCACGACCTGCCCATCGGCATTTGACTGGACAAGCCAAGTTCTCGCGGATCCGACTGGGTTGGCCGAAAAACCCATCATTCCTGTTTCGTCATCTGTGGCTTGTGCGATCGCCGATGAAACATTCCCCGTTGTGTCATAGCTCAGCGTGTCAACCCTCTTCGGGCCGGCGATTTTAATGGGCAATCTCCAGGTTGGATGCCACTGCGTCGTTGTCTTGCGCTGCACAACACCAGGAGCCGGAATTGACTGATAACTTGCTAAGTTCTCTGGGCACACCGATCCAGGAGAAAACCCCTCAATGCGCACAGTCTCCAAATTTCTCGTAAGGTCGTACGCATAGCAAGTCAGATTCCCATTAAAATCTGTTTGGCTCGCAAGATTTCCATTTGCGTCATAAGCCGAGGACATGACTGCCGCTGGCGTTGATCCAGCGCTTGGTTGGCTGATCGATGTGACGTCGTATTTGACCGACGCGGTGTTGAAGTTGTACGGCCGAGCGGTTCCGTAGGCGTCGGTCACTGTGGTGGCGGGCGGCATGGAAACAGAACTAGGGTCGGATGAGGTGCTTTGATACGAAAGGTGTGTTTGGTTGACGCCGTTGCCTTGGAAATTGTTATTGGCCCACCCCATATAACTATATGGTCCGTCGGGGCCTCCATTGGGCCCGGTGTATGAATAGGTCTCGAATCGATTGTTGTTTTCGTCAACTACACCGGTCAATAAATTGGTGGTTGTCGTGGAATATCCGTCCAACAGGTCGCTTTCGTTGTACACCAGCGTTTTTGTGTGCCCATCCTGATATTGAATGCTGGAAAGCAACGAGGCTTGATTGGTTGACGAAGCCGTGTATGCGTAAGAAATCACTCCGCCATCCGGGAGCGTGACTGTGGCCACACGGCCTGTCATGTTGTCGTAAACAAAAGACAATGAGCGACCAAAGGGATCTGATATTGCGACGACGCGCCCCACCGCGTCTCTTGTCATTGTTTGTTTGAGACCTGCGCGGTTTTGAATCCAATTCAATCGGCCCAGAGCGTCATATTGCTCAACTTCGTCGTTTTCCGCGCTGTAATACGACCATCCAGTGAGGACGCCGCTGGCATCGTCCTGCTCTGTCAGTTTTGCGTTAATATTTGTCGTGGTTGACCACGAGCCATCGGTGTTTTTCCCAAATGCAAATATTTTCCCATCCGGCCTCTCTGCATTTACGGCTGTTGTTCCATCCGTTTTTGTGTAAAATACGATTTTTCTGTCGTAGTTTAACCGCCAATTAAAGGGCATGAAATCAGAAATTGGCAGACGAGTCTGAACGGCGGAATTATATGTTCTTGCCATCACAAGAGGAAATGCTCCTCCACCTGTGTAATCTGTGTCGCTTTGGGTCAAATTACCGGTGGCGCTATTGATGGGCTCGGCCACCATTGGCGTTTGCCCTTGCGTTACCGCACCGCAGCAGGCGCCATTGTTTAAGGAGCTTGTTGTTTGATTTGCGGGGCCGCAACCGCCATCATTTTGATTGTATTGACCGCCCGAGGTCGCGCAGGTCCACGTGATATCCGTGCTGACAGGAAAGGTTCCGATGGGGGGCTGGCTAGGATCCGTCTTGTCCACAAGGGTAAATGTTGCCGCACACGTCGCATTTCCTTCTTCCGGGCTGCTTCCTTGGGCACCGTCTTGAAATGTTGGCGGAACGCAAACCGGTTGAATGGGCGGAACAACGGCGCCGCAAATCGTGTCCACGTAATCCAATGGAACTAGCGACACGGCTTGCGTGATCAGCGCCTGGGCTGAATTGCTTGTCACCTTAGGGGCAGAACTTCCCGGAATATAAGGCGCGCACACGTAATTGGGCGCGATGATTGTCACCGGCTCAATCTGGGACGCCATTAACGGGATTGGAAGAGGCGGCATCGATGTCTGAGCTTTCGCGGCCACTGATCCGAAAAAGCACACAGATATGACAATGGTCGAGACCAAGATTGAAAAACCACTGGTTTTTATATCCTTGACGAGCTTGTTAATGCTCCTGCTGATGGTTTTTGCCATTTTCAATCCTTTTTTAGCGCTAAGGCGCTGGATGTGTTCCATTTTCATATTCTCCACGGTCTCTTTCATGAACAAGACTCGCGAGTTTTTACGCCTTTTTTAAAACCGACTAGGCCCCGTCTGCGTTACTACGGAAGACTCCCCGCCGTCTATGCTTAGCCTTTTTTTATCCATTCCTGGCGATCCACCTGTCGTCTCTTCAAACACCACCTCTTTCGATAGGCATCGACCTCCAAGAACACATGCCAGCGCAGAGTGTGCTTTTATCAAAAGCTTCTGTGTGCCACTCGGCCGAGTCAGGGGGTTGCTGTTGTTGTAAAGGTAGCCATTTTCGTGCTCCCGGCTCCTCCTGACCGACGAGGTTTGAACGTATCGGCCTATTTCGCTTTGGTAATCACCTGCGTCTTCATGATCTAAACCCGTTTCTGCGTCGTGAACTTGTCCAGGCAACCGCATGTCGAAGGCATACGCTCCCGCCGCTGATGGATTTTCATTGGGTTGGGCGTGTCCGAACGGATCAGTTTGAATCCAGCTCCACACTGCTGAATTATCAACTGCGCTCACTATTTCCCGCGGGGCGTTGATCTGGTCAGCAAACACATACCCTATTTGGAGTCCCTGTTGGCTGCCCTTTGGAGGAGTCAACACCGCCAAGGGCATGTCGCCAAGCCACACAATCTCTTCGATGACATTCCCGTTCGCGTCGTATTCCCCAAGGAGATGCCCCTGAAAATCGCTCACGTATCGAATGGCGGATCCCGCAGGCCCTTCTTTCATCGTTCGCGCTCCAAGCGCCGAATAAAAATAGCGCCAATTTTGTCCGCTGGAATTCGTGGAGGAAGCCATTTTTCCGCGATCTGAATACACCCAGGAATTCACGCCATCCGACAACAAATTCCCATCTGCGTCATAGCTAAAAATATTTGATCCAGATGGGCCTGTTTCGGTGGCGAACTGGTTCGAAAGTGGCGTCACGGAGAACCCATAACTGTTCATTCCCGTCTCAAGGCTCACCCGATTCCCGGAAATATCGTATCCGTAGATTTCGGAGACCATTCCTGTGGCTGTGGCGCTGGGCGTGAACGAAGCCAGACGCCCCAATCCATCATTGCCAAACGATTGATTGGCGGCCAAGGCAATTGCCGAACTCGCGGAACCGGAGCCATCCACATGCGAATAGCCCGAAACTCGGCCCGCCAAATCATATGCGACGGTGCGGGACAGCGCGCCGGGCGTGGCCGATAAACCACCGCTTCCCGCCAAAACGCCCAATGGGTATTGCGCGAGTCGTCCATCCAGATCAAATTGGCGTGAAAAATTGCTTCCATTCCCCCAGACCCACGCTTTTGCCTGCCCCATTGGAGTCCATGATATGCCCGAGGCAATGTTCGTTGCCCCGCCGCCCATGGAGGATGGTTGGTTCAGGGATATTGAAGCCACTCGCCCCGCGCCATCACGGCTATACGCCAAGACAGCCCCCGATGGAAGTGTCAGGCTTGCCAGTTTTTCGGCGTTTGATCCGCTTGTTCCAATCCCCCATGACACTGTCGCGGTGTTCGATGGGGTTTGCGCGGAGCTCGTTGTTTGGCTAAATCCAGAGAGACGCCCAAATGCGTCATACGACAAAGTGGTTTCCCCGGATTCGTCTTCGAAATGAGTCAAATGCCCGATGGAATTCGGCGCCGAATTCGTCGGTCCCCCGTCGTATTGATAAACCGAAGGAGACCCGCTCTGGTAAGCCGCCAGCGTTCGGCGATTAAGGGCGTCATACGAAAAATTTGTTGTTTTTCCACGCGCATCGGTGAATGCCGTTAGATTCCCTGTCGTGTCGTAAAGGCCTTGCGAAGCCCCGGCGTCAGGGCTGTCCGTCGCCAAAACATTTCCAAAGCCATCTGCCACTTGCGCGGTCGTCAATCCTCGCGGGTCGACAAAATTTTGCAATTTTCCTCGCAAGTCGAGCGACTCCTGAGTGACCGGAGCATTTTGGCTTGCGTTTGACGCCGGATATCTGACAAACCAAGCCCTATTTAAGGCATCAAAAAACGAAGCGGTTTGATTCCCAAGCGCATCGGTTTTCGTCAACGGATTTCCCACGGCGTCCCTAGTCCACTCGCTGGTTTCTCCCGGCAATCCTGTCGCGCTGCTCAATCCCCCCAAAATATCGTATACTCGGGTCTCTTGAAAACTCAATGTCCCGTCGCCATCGCTCATTTGCGCCGTGGTGATGTTGCCAGCGTTGTCCAGCGTGAACACGGCCGTGTTTCCTGCTGAATCCGCTTGATTGGTCAATCGATGCGCGGCGTCAAATGTCTGTGATATCCACGACGAATCAGGGAATGTCACCTTGGTGAGATTTCCGACAAAATCATAAGAAAATGCTGTTGTTTGACTGCTCGATGAGTCGCTTGCGATTTCGGTCAGTGAACTTACCCACCCGCGCGGAGTGTAGGATAAAACGTTTTTTACTCCATTTGGTCGTGTCCATTGAATTAAACGACCCGCCCCATCATATGCATCGAATGTGATTGTCTGGGCCAACGCGTTGCTTTCCGAGGCCAAATCTCCTTTTCGATAAAGCGGTGGGTTTGCCGTGGACGTGCTTGGATAATACGTGAAATTAAAATTTTGAGGAACGTCGACGCGAGGCCCGGAAATTTGAGCGATTTGACCGTCCGCATTGAATTGCAGTGTCCAAACGCGAGGAGCTCCCGACGCAATGCCGCCAAAATTATTGCTGCCTGTCTCATCAGTTGTGGCCTGCGAGGTCACAGAGGCAATTTTTCCCGTCGCATCGTACACAAAGGCGTCGATTCTTTTTGGCCCCGCTATCTTTGTCGGTTGGCGCCAATCGGGACTCCATTGGGTGCTGAATTTTCGCTCCGTCGATGGATTCGGCAGAGTTGCCGTTGCATAATCAACCAAATCCGCTGGACACACGCTGCCAGGCGCCATTCCTTCCACACGGGCAATCTCCAAATTGCGCGCCGGATCATATGCATAACAGGTCAGATTCCCGTTGTAGTCGGTTCGGCTCAACATGTTCCCCTGAGCGTCGTATGTGGCGTTGATCGCTCCTGCTGGCGTTGGGCCGGCGCTCGGTTGATTCATTTGGCTTGTGTCGAATTTTTGTGAGCCAGCGTTGTAATAATTTGTCCGTGACGCCCCTGACGCGTCCGTTTCCATGGTTTTCGGCGGATACGTTGCCAAATAGGGATTTTCTGGATTTGCTGAGGCATAAGCCAATGTGGTTTGATCAACGCCGCCAGCTTTTATTGATTGGTTAGCCCATCCTTGATACGTGTATGTTCCATCAGAGGTTCCATGGTATGCATAGGTCTCAAACCGATTTCCATTTTCGTCCACAATTCCGGTCAACAGATTGGCGCCGAATGCGCTGTATCCGTCGAGTTGCGCAGGCTCATTAAACAAAAGAGACAACCCATGCCCATCAGGGTATGACACCCCTGAGAAAAACGCATTCAAATACATGCCAAACCCATATGAATAGGACACTGTCCCTCCATCAGGCAAAGAAACGCTGTGCAGATATCCATCGCTTCCATCGGCGCTGGCATAGCTGAAACTCAAGGATCGACCAAAAGCATCGGTGACAGAAACAAGCCGTCCGCCAGCATCCCTCGTCATTGTTTGTCTTAAGCCATTTTGATTTTGTATCCACGACAATCGTCCCACGGCGTCGTATTGCTCTATTTGATCATTTTTGTCTTTTTCCGCCGTGTAATAAAGCCACCCCACGGGATTTCCCGATACATCTGTTTGCTCGGTTAGGCGGGCATTCACGTTCGCCGGAGGCGTCCAGGATCCGTCTGCCGATTGGGAAAAACGGTATATCTTTCCATCTGGACGCTCAACATTTGCCGTGGAAGAACCGCTTGCCGGGATTATCAACACCACGCGCCCGTCGTAATTTAATCGCCAATTGTAGGTGAAAAATTCAGAAACCGGCAATTGCATGCCCACTGCTGAATTATAAAATCGAATCAATTTCAGTGGAAACTCGCCGCCGCCCAGGTAATCGTTTTGAATTTTTATCAAATTCCCTGCGGATTCATTTATTCCGTCTTTTGTTATGGGCGTTATTCCATGCGCGATTGCGGCGCTCTGGCGTCCGTTGTTCACTGAATCCGTGAAGACTTGAAAAGGGACGCAACCACCAGCAGCGGCATTATATTGGCCGCCAGAGTTGCCGCAACTCCAAGTCAACGAAAGACTAGACGATTCAGGCACTCCCGGGGCGGAATCCGGATCATTGACTCCCACCACCTTGAACGGGAGCGTGCATGTGTAGCTTCCCGTCCCCGATCCATCTGTTGGCGTTGGAGCTGAACAGGTTGGCAATGGGGTTGGCAACACAACTCGGCATGCCGTTCCCGCATATGCGCCACCCAACATCGTGGCCGCTTGATTGAACACCGCTTGCGCGGAAGGGCCATTGATTGGATTAAATGCCGGAAATGGCGGGTTGCATGTAACGTTTGGAGGCAGGGAGACAAAGGGAGGGAAAATCGGATAAGTTTGTGTTGGCAATGTTGCGGTTGTCGTTTGAGCAAATATTCGATCAAAAGGGGCCGAAACCACAAAGACGAATAAAAACAAAAATAAATATTTTTTTCTAAGCAATAAAAATACTACCCCATCGCTCTCTTTTTCATTTCTTATGATACCCACGCCATCTATTAATGGCTTGTATGTCTCCATTGAATTATTCATAGGCCCTCACTCTATTCTTTGGAAAACATAGACGCATAGGTCATGCGGTTTTTC
>Ga0075036_1143500_pt1 | contig 13275 bp, 3 predicted proteins | sample OrgsoiRN2013_053_FD_67571 | JGI IMG/M metagenome (GOLD analysis project Ga0075036, IMG submission 67571) | Permafrost soil microbial communities from the Arctic, to analyse light accelerated degradation of dissolved organic matter (DOM) -... | ecosystem: Environmental > Terrestrial > Soil >... | reverse complement strand
TTTTGCCCGGTTACGTAAATGCTGGCGTTTCTTAAGCCAAGCTTTTTGGCAAACAGCGGGTTGATATTATAGCGAACAGTTGCCGACGAAAATTTGATAAAAGATCCATCTTGCACATAACGCGAGGAGCCAAGCCAGTTATAACCTGCCCCATACAACGCACGCGGAACATCGGTAACATCGCCGGGCTTTTCCCATCTTCTCAACACCACGGTACTTTGGTTATCAAAACCATACTCATTTGATGTATTCATCTCCGTGGTGTTGATAATACTGAATCCAGATCGGTAGCTAAAAAACAAGTTAAGCCGCCAGTTTCCTTTATAGCTGATGGTTGGCCCGAAACCTCCGGTCAGTTTCGGGTTTCCATTACCCAGGTAAACAATGTCTTTAGTGTCTATCAAACCATCGTGGTTAATATCTTGGTATTTAGCATCTCCTGGCTGAAACTGATACGGTGTGGCCGTATTGTAATTAAACATCATGTGTAGCGGCGTTGATGACCCAGGTACTATTATTGGCTTGCCGTTTTTATCGGTGGCAATAGTGGCTGCAGCATCTTTGTAAACACCCTGATAAACGTAACCGTAAAATGACCCTAAGGGGTTATCGATATGCAAAGTTGAAATATACGACCCATTCACGGAACCGCTTCCGGTCTGCGGGTTTACATATGGTGAAATTGCCCTGATGATATTTTCGTTATGGGCAGCGTTCAGGTTAAAATCAATGGTCACATTTTTGCTTTTTATTATAGTAGTGTTCAGGTTGATCTCGTAACCTTGGTTATCCAGGGTGCCCACGTTTAAAGTTACCGCGGTAAAGCCATCAAACGAAGGGAGCGTGGTGTTAAAAAACAGATCGGTAGTGGTGTGCTGATAAAGGGACAAATTTAAATTGATCCGGTTTTTTGCCATTGCTAAATTCAGTCCCAAATCTTTCCCGGTCACTTTCTCGTACCTCAAATGATCCAAACCAATGTTCCCGCTCGAAATGCCTCCCTGGTTGGCATATTGAAAATTATAAACATTGTAGGTATTATAAAAGCTGTAAGGGGAGCCGGGTGCATTTCCTGAGATCCCGTATCCGGCCGTTAAACTCAGATCATCTACAAATGTCATTTTTTTCATAAACGATTCACCGGATATCCTATAGCGCCCTGAAATCGATGGAAAAAGGCCATATCGCTCACCTGGGCCAAAGTTAGAATTGCCGTCCATACGCAGCGTACCGTAAACAATATATCTGTCTAAATATTTATACTGTGTCTGCAAAAGCGCGGCAACGGTGCGTGTTTCTGAAGCAGTTGACGCGATGCCAAGCTCGGCATTTTGTATTCTGGAGCCGGCTGATGGATCTTGCAAATATGTTGAAGCTGTATTGGAAGTAAGCACTGATTGGCCGTTGTTTTTCGAATCGGACAATTGCAGCGATAACAAGGCCAATACACTGTGTTTTTCGCCCAGGTTAGGCGTTAACGTAAAGTTTGTTTTATCCTGAACGGTAAAACCATCCGAATCAAAATTATATGCGCGGTTTACTACAGTTTCGGTTACAGGTCGGCCCGTAGCATCCTGCGGCAAAAATGTAGCTCGTTTTGAGGTAGATATGTCAAATTGAACATCCTGGTTTAGCCTTAATAAATTAGGGATAATGGTATAATCAAGCGTAAAATGCGGTGTTATACGGTCGGCATAAGTATTATCCACCCCGTTGTGCGCAAGGGCCAGCGGGTTATAAGTTCCCGGATATTGCCCCTGTATGTTTTGAGCCGGCGAAAAGAAATGATCAGTTTTATTACCAAATTCATCATATTCGTAAATACTTTGGTTCGGCATTTTCTTTTGTGCTATCGCCCGGATGTCCAACCCATAATTACCTTCGGTAACACTATGAGTGTAAGCAATATCAGACCTAAATTTAATTTTTGTTGACACAAAATAATCGAGGTTTAAACGTGCGTTGAGCCTGTTAAAAGCTGTTCCAATTGTTGTGCCAGCTGTATTATTATATCCAACAGATGCAAAGTAGCGTGCCTTCTCGCCCCCGCCCGTCAGCGAAATATTATTTTCTGTCTCATATCCGGTTCGGGTAATAGCGGCAAGCCAGTCGCTATTTTGACCGTAATTATAATAGTAATAAGGGTTAACCTTATCGTGTTGAAACTCTGGTGTGGTGGCAGCCAATGGTATACCAGTGGCATTTTGAACTTCCTCGGGTATCAATTCCGAATATTGGTTGCCATTTAGTAATGGGATTGCCTCTGGCTGCGCGGTTAGCGCACCTCTAAATGTATAAGTGATAACCGGCGGACTTACCGTGCCGCGTTTGGTGTTGATAATGAGTACCCCATTGGATGCCCTTGAACCCCACACCGCGGTAGCTGCAGCATCTTTCAATACCGTAATGTCTTTAATATCCGATGGTGCTATACTCAACAGGTTTGCATAACCCTGCTCATCAGCAGTCGCGAAGTTAAAATCTTGTGGTACTGCTGTTTCATATGGAATGCCATCAACAACTATTAATGGGTTAGTTGCGCCGTTGATACTGGACGTTCCCCTAATCCTGATAGCCATACCTGCGCCAGGATCGCCTGATGAAGCAACAATATCAACACCGGGCAATCTTCCAACCAGTGATTCCTCAATTGATAGAGCTGACAATTCCTCTAAATCCTTAGCTTGTATGGTTGCATTTGATACGGTTGCGTCGCGTTTATCAATAGTTAGGTTTCCATCGCTGGTAACCGGTGCCGAACGTATTTCAACGGTATTCAAATTATTAGTGGTCGAGACCAGGCTAACTGTAAACGTCCTGGTGTCGCCAATAGGCAAAATTTTTGTAGTGTACCCAATAAAAGAAAATGATAATTTATTGGCCGTACTGGAAACCTTTATGGCAAACTCTCCATCAATATTGGTTTGTACTCCGGTAACGGTACGGTCATCTTTGTCCTTTTCAATTACCGACACACCAATTATTGTAGATTTATCCTTGGAATCAATCACCTTACCTTTAATCAGAATTTTATCAGTGCCTGTCTGCGCATTTGATGTACTGATAAAAAGTATCAATACTGTGGTGAGGCAGCCAATATAAGTAGCTATTTTTTTCATATATAAGGTTATTGGATTGTTAGTATTTACCGAATGAATAAGGATCAATATATTGCAAATAGGTATCAATAGATTGGATAATAGCGTAGTTTGCTAATACAGCGGTACTTGAGTTAGCAACATTTGCGATACGCGCCTGCCCGTCAATCACTCTCATGTTATTTTGCCCCGGTCCATTATCCACTCTAAGCGTAACCTGGTCGCCATTGGAGTTAAACAGCAGGGTACTGAAAGCCGGACCGCTCTGCTTGCCATCGGGCGCTATGGTAAAGCCTTTTATAAAGTGATATTTCATAAAGTTGGTGACCAATGCAATATCCGAGGCTACCGTGGGATTAAATAATGGAGTTTTAACGGCACCTGTACCGGTAGATGGTAACCAACCGTTATTTACGGCATCCTGCATGGCCGCGTTAGTTGGCACCAACACAGTGAATGGAACTCCACCATCTACTCCCAAAATGGCGTTGTTGGCAGTATTGAACAGCGCAACATTGTTTTTCAGGTATTGAAAAAAGTAGTAGTAAGGATCTGTTGGATTGGTGCCATATTTAGCCAGGTTAGTCCCAACCACAGCCGTAACGGCAATTGATGATGGGAAAAGTAGCGGACCGCTCGTATTGGAATAATAAGTAATACCGTTTATAGTTTGTTTAGGCGACGGATTGGGCGCGGCTTGCGATATTTTCATCGGAACCGAATTATTTGCCTCGGCGTTGCCCGGGCCCTGAAAAGTATTGCCCGAGTATTTAACATACTCTGGCGCATTACCGCCGATCCCTGCACTTTGATAAATCCCGCTGCCCGAAATATCGCTCAGTTCATTGGCATCTGTTCTGAATATCCCCATCGCTACAATGCGGGATAACAAAGCTTGGGCGCTAAGCGCGTAAGGGTTTGTATACCCACCCGGCGGCGCCACATAAGTGAATGCACCGTTAACCGTACTATATGAGAAGCCGGCAGCCGCAAGTTGCGCGTTAGAATATAGTATAACAGTATATTTACCTCCCGGATATAAAGTGAGGTTAATTTTCATCGCCGTATTATCAAATAGAACTTTCATTAAACTGTAATCAGGATCGAGATATACACGGCCATAAACGGACGCGAACGCATTAGGCGCGTTAACCTGATTAGTACCATAAAAAATACCATTACTGCAAAATTTGGGGTCAGTAACATTGCTGAGCGTAATTTTAGTAGATTCTCCAAGGGAATTTACGTTGGATGCCAAATTAAATTTGGACGGCCACAACGGCTGAGTGAACATTTGGGAATTGATAAAATCTGAAATGACGTTTATTGGCAATTGTGCTATTGATGAATAATGCTCTAACAATACCGAGTTTACATAACCGTCAAACGACGCGTTGCTTGGTGCGAGCAGGGTATATGTTTGATATTGCCCAGCTGTTCCCGGCGCCCCATAGCTTTCATTATTTAACGCGAACGAGGGAATTGCGCCTGCACCAGACTGGCCGGCGTAGGTTTTAACATACACAAGCGCAGATGACCCTGTTGCCACTTGGTTAAGATGTGTAAAATTGACATTGCTGGCATAATTGACCATATATCTGTCAAATAACTGTTTATAGTGGCTGTAGTCGGGTTTCGAAGCTAAATATTCCTCCAGATTGGGCAATGGTGTTACTACCGTATTGATTTCGTGTATAACTCCATTCTCGGCAGGTATATTCGCGTTTACAACCGAACCATCAACAACGTTAAAACCAGTAAATGGGGTGTTAGGGAAAAAGGTATTATAATCAAGCGCCGGGTTTAGACCAATCCGTCCGAAAAACCCTCCGGATGGAAAATTAGGATCAGCTGAACTGGTGAAATATGGAATATATTTATTATTATAATCGTTAAGCACATATGGGTTTCCCCCATTTGTATTGGTACCTACAATATTAATTGTCTGGCCGAGTAACGTTGGTTGTAGATTGGGTGCATTGTTTGCATTAATGGTCACCGTATCTACATTGGCGTGATAAGCAGTACGCCTTTTGAACGCCAGGTTTGGCTGATAGCCCGCTACAGCTCCCACTATCGCTCCCTGATAATCAGCTATATGATCTGTAGCGGCAGCGTTATATACCAGGCTGTATGAGACTATCTTATTGGCCAAATTCGCGTCTATCTTATCCAAACTGGTAATACCTTTTGCCACGTTAGCCGGATCGGCAAAAAACTTGGTAAAAGCAGCATCATTAGGGGCAAATAAAGTCCAGTAGCCTTGACTGTTCAGGATATCCTTATAACCTGCTTTATCGGCACAGGCTAAAAAGTTGGTGAAGTTGCCCCGTGCCTGAAGTACCTGATATATAGGAGGTGCAAGTGTAGCCGGCCGCTCGTAATGCTCATCAAACGCTTTCTTTTTACATGATGAAAAAACGGACAGTACAAGTAACAGGCAGAATAAATTTTTTTGAAATTTATACATGATTTAACAATATTTATGGTCTGTAATTAATTAACCTATTTATAATGAACTATTTGTATAATAAAAATGGCACGAATAGCTAAATTTGCAGCCTCGCCTACAATAACTTAATCCCACCTTTGCCGAAACTGTAACCTAACGACAACTCCTGGGTGGTGTTTATTGACCCCCCCAGCGCGTATTTCCCTGTGGCAACCTGATAGCTATAACCTATTTTAAAGTTGTTGTCCAAGAATAGCGACAGAATACCGGCTACCATGTTATCACTATGATAGTTCACGCCAAGGCCAACAACGTTTTTCGCATAAAATGTGGCGGACAAGTTGTAGCTTAGGGGCAGGTTAGGGCCAGGATAAGCCAGTAAACAAGCCGGCTTAATTTTGAAATCGTCGCCCAAATCCTTTAGCCATGCAGCTGACAAATAATAGCTATCGCTTACATTGGTATTGATTTGGGTTTGTTTCAATGTAAAACGGGGTACAGAAAGCCCAACATAGTAATCACTTCCAAAAAACATGACACCAAACCCAAGATTGGGTATCGTTTCGTTCACATCCCCGGTTTGAAATTTTGGATCAGATGGGTCGACTTGCGAAAAATCGGCCTTCATGTTCCGGAACCCCGCGTTAAGCGACACTGATAAATAGTTGGTGCCGGATAATTGCACTTTTTTTGCCAGGAAGGCATTCACTTCGGTATATTTATATACAGGATCATTATCATTTAAAACAATTACGCCCGCAGAACCACCAATACTTGATATTGGAACGCTACCATTGAATAAATAAGTTACAGGCGCTCCGGTAATGCCTACCAATTGCCTGCGTCCCAATATATTGAAATTAGCATTATCACTTATGGTGGAATACGCCGGATTAAACTGAGTTGGGTTATTCATATATTGGGTAAAACTAAATTGTTGCTGTGCGGACACCGAACTGCTTATAATCAGTACCGCGGCAATTGTTAATAGCTTAATTATATTTTTTCTCATTGTATTATTTAATTTTCGCATTAGTTAACTCAAAATCGATCAAACCATTTATATGGCGTGACAATATTTTAATATTTCAAAACAAAGTAGCCCGTAATATTTGCCTTATTTTCACCGGCATTATAATCTACGCGGTAATAATAGGTGCCGGCAGGCAGTAGGCTGCCGCCTTTGGACCTCCCGTCAAAAACCACGGTTTTGTTATCATATCCATCTCTATCAAAAACAACTTCGCCACTACGGGTAATAATTTTAACATGGTTCGAGGCAAAATCCTGTATACCTTCGATGACCAGGAAATCGTTAATGCCGTCACCATCTGGCGAAAGCGCCTTGTGTACTGTAACCGCGTTGCCGGTTGGGTCAACTACTTGTACGTACACCACTACGTCGGTCGCAGCGTTATAAAGACTATTACCGGGTTGTTTAAGAGTTACAGACGTAGTACCAATCCGTACGGGTTGCAAGGTTTGGCCTACAACTTTTACTATCGATGGGTCTGTAGAAACAATGCTCACAGGCAAACCGGTGGGTTGATATATGCCGCCCGGCAGCACCACGCTGCTGTATGACCGGGCATCAAGTGTAAAGGCTGCATTCCCTTTTACCAAAGCCGGTACAAACGGAGCATTGAGGGGTTGGGCGTTATTATCCACCTGATAAATAACCTGCGCGCCGGAGGTAACCGTTAATGTTTGACTAAGGCTTGAGGGCCCTGAAATCACATAGTTTCCCGATGTTTGGGTCATTGTCGCTGTGATGGAAGTTGTTCCCGCGCCTACAATGTGAACCAACCCATTAACAATCGTCGCTACATTTGTATTGCTGCTGGTATAAACTAATGGGTCTCCACCCGAACGGGCCAGCGGATCAAAGTCCAAATCACCGATATGCTTGGCAGCAGCAAAAGGATTGAATACCAGTACTTCGGCCGCGGGCAAAATGGTAAACGTTCCGGTGCCATATGTGAAGCTATAAAAAGTAGATGTTGCGCCGCTTGCTGTTACCGTATAAGTACCCGGCGCGGTTTTGCTTGTTATACCATTAACAATTGCAGCACTTGCGTACGTTGGTTGTACGGTGAATTTTGTACTGTCGTCAAGTGGCAGCCCCGCGCCGAAAACCGTGGTAAAGCCTGTATACGTTACCGGATAGGGTATCGGCATTTCTTGTCCGTAAAAACGGGTAAGGTTTTTCGGCGTAATAGTCAGCGGGCTTGCTGTTACCGTTACGGTTGTAGTGGCTGTCGCGATAGGGTTATTGGCATCGCCGTTTTGGGTAGCCGTAACCACTATTGAACCAGGCGTTACCACATGGATTTGTGTCCCCGGGCTTGCGGCCGCGCCATTAGTTACTGTAGTAGCAACCGGATTGACACCTACTGCTGGCGCAGGTACGGTGTAAAACACAGGCAAACCGGCTGACGAATTTGCATTCCCGCCGGGATAAAAATCAGCGCTGCCATAAGGTACCGAAATCGTCGTTGGAAATAAAAAGCCGTTGGTAACTGTTAACGTTTGCGACAAACTGGCCGGCGAAGGGAACCCTGCTGTAGCCGGCACGCTTTCTGATGCTGTTATAATAGTGATACCGTTGCCGGTAAAATGTAATTTCCCGGCCACAATAGTAGCAACAGCAGGATTACTGCTGGTATAAGTAATAGGGTATGTAGCAACCGCAAGGGTGCTGGTCGCCGCAGGATCGACATCCGTACCGCTAAACAGGATTGATCTTGTTGCAACGAATGTGAGTGTTGGCGCGCCAACTGTAAGCACAACAGGCGCGCTTGTAAGAGCCGGATATCCACCCGACGCGGCTTGGAAAGCCGTAATATTGGTTGTCCCAATACCAACGTAGTGAATAGTTGGCGCAGCCAAGGTACCGGATATGGTAGCAACAGCCGGGTTACTACTGGTATAGGTTACCTGTGTAGGCACCGTAACGGTAGCGGCAATGGCCAGATCTGTTGTGGTGAACGGTTTGGCACCAAGAGCAGTGCTTATCGCTAAAGTTGAAGCCGTTACAGTTAGCGGCTGTGTAACGTCGGCAGGTAAAGTAGCCGATCCATTTGCGCCGCCTCCCTGGGTGGCGGTGATCAATGTTATTCCAGCGCCGACATAGTGAATAGACGGGGTAACGACACCGTTTACCACCGGATACAAAATTGTTGCTACCGATGTATTACTACTTGTAAATGTTAATTGAAGCGCTGAACCTGTTGGCGTAGCATTAATGGTACTGGTAGCCGGAATTGTAAAATCTGTTGCGTTGAACGGCTTGGAACCCAATGCCGCGAAAGTTATCAGCGGCTGTGTTACCGTGATGGCTTGACTAACGTTAGCCGGTAAGAGCGAAGTCCCCGTTGCGCCTCCGCCCTGACTTGCTGTTATGATGGCAGTACCCGGGTTAACCATGTGTACATAAGGGGCCGTAGTGCCCGATATGGTCAGGATGATGACGGTGGCAACAGCAGGGTTACTGCTGGTATAAGAGATGCCTGGCGACGCAAGTGGGCTGGTAGCGTTGAGTAGGTAATCATTCACATTATTTAATGGCTTTGAACCGATTATCGGAAACGTAATAGTTGGCGGGGTAATAACTACTACGGACGCCACAGGTGCAGGTGCAGTGTTGCCGGTAGCATCCAGTTGTGAGGCGGTAATAATAACCTGACCTGGTTTCAGGGTGTGCAGTAAAAATCCGCCCAGTCCATTTGGATTTACCTGCGCAATTGTCGCGTCGCTGATGGTATAGGTTATCGGAAAGGTGGTAGTTGAAAGCGTTGATGTGGCAGCCAGGGTAATATCCGTTGTAGTATTGTAAGGTATCGGATTAGCGCTTACGACAAAAGTAATGGCTGCGGGCAGCACTGTTAAAGTCTGTACCTGGTTCAATGGTGCAATAAAGCCCGGCGCAGCTGCCTGCGAAGCTGTAATTACGCAGGTGCCTGGGCCTACCAGGTGGATAAGGTTATTGGCAATGGTAGCTACAGTAGGATCGCTGCTGGTGTACGTAATTACAGGTAGAGGGCTTGTGCTGGTGGCTCCGGGTGCAAAATCAGCCAAACCAAATTGCTTTGCGGCAATAACCGGAAAAGTTATTTGGGCCGGTTGGATACTTACAGAAAAAGAAGCTGTTGCATCAGCCGGGGCAGGGTATTGTATAGCATTTGCCCCTGCTGTTTGCGATGCTACAATTTGAGTAGTACCCGCGCCTGTGATATGCACATTGCCATTCACTATAGTGGCCACTTCCGGGTCGGTACTGGTATAAGTTACCGCCACGTTGGTGATAGACGTAGTTGGTACAGGTGCAAAATCGGCAACAAAGCCTACTTTGGCGGCAATTGCTGCCAGTGTAAGGGTTGGCGATGTTACTGTAAGCGCGGATATTTTATCGGCAGGCAGTGTTGCAGTTGCCGAAGCTACTGTCACCGCGTCGGTACCTTGTTGCGATGCCTTAATATTAACAGATCCTAAACCAACAAAATGAATACTGCCATTAACAATTGTGGCAACACTGGTGTTATCGCTGGTGTACGTGATGGTAGCGCTGCTAACATTACTGGTAGCGCCTGGCGCCAGATCTATATTGGTGAATACTTTTGAACCCAACGCTGCAAAAGTGATCAGCGGGGCAATTGGGGCAACGGTTAATGTGGCTGTTTGATCAGAAACCACCACATTCCCCTGGGATGCGGTGATGGTAGTTGTACCGGCGCCCACTATATGGATGTTTCCGGTATTAGCATCAATAGTAGCTACAGCGGCGCTGCTGCTACTGTAGGTAATGGGTAAGTTGATGATCGTACTGGTGGCATTAGCCAAAAAATCGGGGGTTGTAGCGGTTATGTTGGTAAACGCCGGGATGGTAATAGTTGTTGCAGGGGCTTTGGTAACCGTTAGGTTATTGGCAGTATTTTGATCGGCAGGAAGAGTTGCAGTTCCGGAAACACCGCCGCCCTGGCTGGCGGTTATAGTGGCTTGCCCAACCCCCACAAAGTGAATAAGGCCATTAACTATGGTAGCCACGGCCGGGTTGCTGCTGGTATAATTAATAGGAAAACTGGCAACAGGAAGGGTTGAGGTTGCTCCGGGAGCCAGATCAGTTGATGTGAAAACTTTAGAACCAGGCGCGGTAAAAGTGATAAGCGGTGCTGTAACCGTTAAGGTTTGGGTCACATCCGCAGGTACAGTAGATGTAGCGGTTGCACCGGCACCCTGACTGGCTTTGATTACAGCCGTACCCTGTCCAACAACATGTATTTGGTTGCTGATCACGGTAGCGACAGCAGCATATGATGGATCTATGGTGTATAATATAGGTACTGTAGAGCCAGCACTTGTAGCACCACCTGCAAAATCGGCGGTGCCGTATGCCACACTTTTTGTAGCAGCAAAAGTGATGGCTGGAACTGAACCAACAACAGTTAAGGTGGCATTACTGGCCGTTACAACTGCAGTTGTAGTGGGGCTTGTTGGATAAGTAAGCGAAGCTGTTACTGAGGCCGCTGTCGAACTTACACCTACTATATGCAAACGCTGCCCATTGCTGGCTGGTATAACCACGGCTCTATCGGCCGCGAGGGGTACGGTATAGGTGATATTACCTGTCCAGGTACTTGTCGCCGCGGGGTCAAAATCGGGAGTAGTTAACGTTTTGCCGGCCATGTTTGTAGTAAAAGTTAGCGTAGGCGCGCTTACTGTTAATAAAACATTTGCTGTAGTTGTTGTTGGAAATACAGTTTGGCCAAGTGGGTTTACGCCAGCTTGGCTTGCCTTTAAATTAGCCGTACCGACGCCGGTAAAGTGTATTCGGCCATTAACAATAGTTGCGACATTGGGATTATCACTGGTAAATGTTACGGGGAACTGTGCGGTAGCATACGATGCCGCGGTAACCGTAGGAGTCAAATCAGCGGTAGCCAGCGTAGTAGTAATTGGGCTGAACGTAATTACCGGCGCCGTGCCAATTGTAACAGTGACGGCTGATGTAGGCGTGCCGCCAAATGAAGCAGGGACATAGTTAGGCGAATAACCCACTGCGGCCTGTGTTGCAGTTATTGTACAACTTCCAATACCCACAAAGTGAAGCTTCCCGGCAACAACAGTTGCCACGGTAGCATCGCTGGTGGTATAAACGATAGGTGATGTTGCAATGGGAAAGTTAGAAGTGGCCACGGTAAACGCAAAGTCGGTAGTTGAATAAGGTTTACTACCGATGGCCGCGAATGTAATAACAGGGTTAACGGTGATAACCTGGGCAACGTTTGGTGCCGCGTTGTAATTGACACCATCTCCGGGCTGAGATGCTGTTATGGTGCTATTGCCAATACCTACTATATGTACCTTACCTGCCACAATAGTAGCAACGGCCAAATTACTGCTGGTATAGGTAACAGTCAAGCCAGAGCTGGCAGTAGCATTTAAAGCAACATCGGCAACGCCAAAAGCCTGCGGGGTAGTAACCTGCGGAAAAGTAATGGTTTGAGAAGCTGGAGCAATTCGACTTGCGAATATCCCTTTCGCCACTACCGATTGACTTTGGGTTGTAGCTATTACAATCAGGAAAAGGAACAAGTAAAGTTTTCTCATTGTTTTTATTCAGTTTATTAAATATGTATTTTGACAATTGATAATGGTTGGGCACTGCCGGTATCCTTTAACGGCTATGCTCACGAGTGTTAGTCACCAGTTTCCCGGTAACACATAAATCAGGCAGATGTAAATTGGCAGTCGCCAAAGCAGTTCGGCGAATTGATGAGTAATCCAAAAAGTGGTCAAGTAAATGTCTCTCCATATTAAAATTGGTCAATTGGTTTATATCTGTTTATTAAAAGGCTTAATAACTGATATTGTATAAAGGTATCTGTTGCCGTTAGGCCAACCATTACATACTGTCCTGCCATTGTGTTTCAGGTTCCTGGCTTTCAGAATACGTTCACTTCAAAAACACGTGAAGTTTAGAACGAGTTCCGGCTAATGATATTGAAAGGCTTGCGGTCTGCTACATTGTCCAAGCCCGAAAGCCACAAAGCCGTTTTCCTTCCGATGGCTGAAAAGTCAGCAAGAAATACGGTTATCCTTAAAAATTCTTTCCAGGGGCTCTCTGTTGTTGAAATTATTCCTACCTCCCGCCCTACTTCAAACCCTTTTAAATGAATTTCCCTTATCAGTTCAATCAAATGTTTATCCTCGGAAACAATAAACAATTGCCGCTCGTTCAAAGCAACCCCTTTCAAGTCGCCGGCTACCCGGCATTTAAGCCTCTTTTCCCGGCAAAACGCCACAACACTTTTCGTAATCGAAAAAACCCGGTTGTCTTCCATATCGGTAGTGACAATAATTTCATTGTATTTCAATAATTTTTGTACCATGGTATCCAATGTCCTGTAGAAATCCAGCTCCCAATTCTTAAGAACAACTGGAAAGTATTCTCCATCCTGAATGTTGTTTTTCTCAACAAGTTGCAATTTATTCGGAGGCATCCTTAATATCATCCGAGACAGCCATTCCGGCCGTTGGTATTGATAACCGGCCATAACAATCAAATGATCATATTCGTCTTCGCTTTTTTCCATTTTTCCGCGAAGGTCCTTTTGCTCATCCCGATAACTAATGATATCAAACTTAGCCTGATGGTGAAGTCCTTCCATCAGTCCCTGAGCAAAAAGTTGAACTTCGTCATCAAACTGCTTGACAAGGAATAAAATT
>Ga0075036_1113068_pt1 | contig 13348 bp, 11 predicted proteins | sample OrgsoiRN2013_053_FD_67571 | JGI IMG/M metagenome (GOLD analysis project Ga0075036, IMG submission 67571) | Permafrost soil microbial communities from the Arctic, to analyse light accelerated degradation of dissolved organic matter (DOM) -... | ecosystem: Environmental > Terrestrial > Soil >... | reverse complement strand
CAGGAACCGGTGGTCAAATGAATGCCCGGGCCGGCTGGAGCGCCGCGCAGATCGGGTATTGCAGCAACGTGCACCCGGCCCGTGACGTGGCCGGCCTGCGGGCATCGATCCAGCAACACTTCCAGGAGGTACGGCGCCAGCGCGGGCTGGCGGTACAGGACAGCGGCCTGTGGATCAGCGCCCAGGCCGCTGCCGAGCTGCAGGAGCCCGACGTGCGTGAAGCCTTCCTCGAACTGCTTCGCGACTGCGGCCTGCGCCTGACGTCGCTCAACGGTTTTCCCTATGGCCAGTTCCATGAGGGCGCGGTGAAGGCCGAAGTCTACCGGCCGACCTGGGCCGAGCCACAGCGCCTGGAATACAGCCTGCAACTGGCGCACCTGCTGGCCGCCGCCCTGCCCCCGGATTGCCAGCAGGGGGTGATTTCCAGCGTCCCCTTAGGTTATACCGCCACCTGGGACGAGGCCCGGCAGCAACAGGCCGAAGCACACCTGAGGCAACTGACCACCGAACTGGCAAGCCTGCATCGCAGCAGTGGCAAAAAGATCCTGCTGTGCCTGGAAATGGAGCCGGACTGCGTACTGGAAAACACCGACCAGGCCCTGGCCTTTTTCAAACGCTGGCAAGCTACCGACCCCCATCATGGCTACCTGGCGCTGTGCTTCGATGTCTGCCACCAGGCAGTGGTCTTCGAGGATTGCTACCAATCCCTGCAACGGCTGCTGGACGCACACATCCCGGTGGGCAAGATCCAGCTGTCCAATGCGCTGATCTGCCAGTTGCCGTTCGCCGATCGCGAGCGCCGCGAGCAGGTGCTGCAGGCCCTGGGCAACTTCGTCGAGGCCACCTACCTGCATCAGGTCAAGGCCAGGGATGTCACCGGGCAAATGCTGGCCTGGTCCGACCTGCCCGGGGCACTGAACGCCACCGAACCGACCCAGGGGCAATGCCCGGAGTTGCGCATTCACTTCCATGTGCCGTTGTTCAGCGAGCAGTTTCTCTTGAGCGAGCTCAGTGGCAGCCAGCAGGCGCTGCTGCGCACCTTCGACTTCCTCGCCGCGCATCCGCACTTCCAGCCGGTACTGGAGGTGGAAACCTACAGCTGGAACGTGTTGCCCGCCACCTTGCGTCCGGACAGCGAGCAAGCCTTGCTGCAAGGCATCGCCGCAGAACTGCAATGGGTCGAAAGCCAACTGCACAAGCGCCATCTGTTGCGTGGCCTGTCCTCGGCCATGGAGGCCCCGGTCCATGCCTTCTGAACGCCAACCCTTGCTGCTGATCAATGTGGTGGGCCTGACCCCGAGCCTGTTGGGCCCGGCCACGCCCCGGATCAATAGCCTGCTGCAACGGGCACGGATGGCCAGACTGCGGCCGGTATTCCCCGCCGTGACCTCGACGGTGCAGGCCTCGATCCTCACAGGGCTACCGCCCTCGGGACACGGCATCGTCGGCAACGGCTGGTATTTCCGCGATCAGGCCGAAGTGCGTTTCTGGTTGCAGCCCAATGCCCTGATCCAGGGTGAGAAGGTCTGGCAAACCCTGCAACGGGAAATCCCCGGCCTGCGCTGCAGCCAGCTGTTCTGGTGGTTCAACATGTATGCCCAGGTAGAGGCGTCCATTACACCAAGGCCTCACTACCCGGCCGACGGGCGCAAGATGTTCGGCCTCTATTCGTCACCACCGGGCCTGCACGAACGTATCGAACAGCAGATCGGCGAGTTCCCCTTTCCGAGCTTCTGGGGCCCGGCGGCGGGGATTGCCTCCAGCCGCTGGATCGTCGACTGCGCCATTGCCGAATTCCAGATCAGCCGCCCCGATCTGCAACTGATCTACCTGCCGCACCTGGACTACAGCCTGCAACGCCTGGGGCCGGAGCATCCGTCCATCAGCGACGAAGTACGGGCCATCGACCATGAAGTCGGGCGCCTGCTGGAGTTTGCCCAACAGCAGGACGCGGCGGTGATGCTGGTCTCCGAATACGGTATCGAGGCGGTGCAGCAATCGGTTTCGATCAACCGCGTGCTGCGCGAGCAGGGCCTGCTGCAAGTGCGCCGCTCCCTGAGCTGGGAGCTGCTGGACCCGGGTGCCAGCTCGGCCTTTGCCGTGGTCGACCACCAGATCGCCCACGTCTACGTGCGCCAGCCCGAGGACATTGCCCGGGTCAAGGCCCTGCTGCTAAGCCAGCCCGGTATCGAGCAGGTACTGGACAAACGCGAGCAACAGGCTTGCCAGCTCAACCACCCACGCAGTGGCGAGCTGGTGGCGGTGGCCGCCCCGGGCTTCTGGTTCGATTACTACTACTGGTTCGACGACCGCCTGGCCCCGGACTTCGCCCGCACCGTGGATATCCACCGCAAACCGGGCTACGACCCGCTGGAGCTGTTCATCGACCCGGCGATCCGCTTTCCCAAGCTGCGGGTCGCCCGCCGGCTGCTGCAGAAGAAGCTCGGTTTTCGCTACTACATGGACCTGATTCCCCTGGACACCTCGCTGATTCGTGGCAGCCATGGACGCTTGCCGAGCAACGCCGAGGTCGGGCCACTGCTGATCACTGATTGCGATTTACCACTGCCGGAGCATCTGCCGGCCACGGCGGTAAAGCACCTGCTACTAGAACATTTTCTAGGGCGCCCCTATGACGATACGGCTCAGGCCAAGGAGATTCCATGTGGCGAACCATCCCTATAGCTGTGCTCAGTGTGGTGAGCGGCCTCGCTCAGGCACAGACGACAAGTACCTTCGATTGCAGCAACTTCCAGCGCTTTGACGGCAACACGGCTGGCACCCTGGCCACCTTCAAGCAAAGTCCGGAAACCATGGCCTGGAACTGGTTTGTCTGCCTCAACCAGCCCGTCAGCGCTAGCGGCACTCAGCGGGAGTGGGAAGCCTTCAAGCCTTCCGAGCAGGTCTACCAGAGCCAGGGCCAGGCCCCTCTGCCCTACGCCCAACGCGAGCCGGTGCCCGAGGCAGTGCTGAAACAGGCCGCCAGCCTGGGATTGAATCCCAAAGCGCCATTCCAGAACCTGGGTAACGACACCGATGGCAGTACCGACAACGGCACCCAGCAAGTGGATGGCCTGGCCTTGCAGATGGGCAATCAGGTACCCGAGGCGCAACGGGGCCAGTCGGTACGCTTCCACCTGATGATGGGCCTCGATACGTTCGAGTACATCTTTGGCAAGGAACTCTACAACCGTAATGGCATCGACGCGCTGACCAGCAACCTGAACTTCCCGACAACCGCCTGGGAGTTGAAAACCGCCTGGCTGTGGATCGGCACCGACCAGACGTTCAAGGCGACGCTGGGCACGGACGGCTACTACATCACCCAGGCCTACTACGTCGACAAAAAGGGCCAGTATCAGGTCGGTTATGCCGCGCTCAGTGGCATGCACGTGATCAACAAGCTGACCCCGGACTGGGTCTGGAGCACCTTCGAAAACCTCAACAACCCCAAGTACACGGTCACCAATGACACACCGGCCAAGCCGATGACCAACATCACCGGCCCGACCGCAGCGGCGCAACCGGTCAATGCCAGCTTCCAGAAACAGTACCCGACACTGGGGCAATACGAACTGATCGGTGTGCAGTTCGATCGCCACGAGCCACAGCCCAAGCTACTGGCCAACTCGCAAATGGAATCGGCCTTCCAGAGTGATTCATCGTGCTTGGCCTGCCATAACACGGCCGCCTATTCGAAGCGTAAAGGCTTCTTCAACTTCGCCCTGCCCGAGAATGGCGGCATTGCCTACCCCACCAGTGTGCTGCCGGACTCCGACTTTGTCGGGTATCAGAAACTGGACTACGTCTGGTCGCTCAAACGCGCCCAGTGGAAACGCTAAGGAGAGCAGCCCATGAGTGTCTTGAACTTTCCCAGGATCTACCTCAACGGTCATATGTTCTGGAACCCGCCGACGGCCAACAACAACGACGCGTTTCCACTCTACGACGCCGTAAAGATGCGGATGAACTGGCCGTTCCTGTCTTACTACGATATCAACGAAAGCAACGCCGCCGCCCAACTGATGCCTTGGGCCATCACCCCGCTGGCTTACGAAAATGTTCCGGACTATGTGTTGCAGGTGCCGGGCAACGGTAAAACTACGAGCTACCCGATGATGCCTGCGGAGTGGGACCTGTTCGGCGATAACGCCTGCGGTACCGTTGACTACGACACGACCCACTCGGTGATCATCGGCGGGGAGTTCCAGGCCAACAGCTACATCTCCCAGGACTCGCTGATCAGCAAGAACTTTCAATTGCTGGGCAATCCCTTCGGCAGTACCGCGCCGACTCCGGCGCGCTTTGTCGATGTCAGCCCCTGGCAGAACACCTTCACCGCCTTGTACTTCGACAAGCTGTTACTGGGAGACGCCACCTGCGGCCTGACCCTGAAACGTGAACACCGCATGCTCGACCGGTTCCTCAACTTCAACTGGGGAGCATTTGGTGGCCTCAGCTATGTCACCACCACCTGGCAGACCTGTTTCCCGAGGGAAAACCTGCAATGGGTGGTGAGCGATTCGAATCTGCTCAAGACCCTGCAGCAGGAAATGATCCAGCAGAATGCCAAGGGGCTGATGTTCAGGTTCAGCACCTACCTGACCTTCTACAACAAGAACGGCATCTTCAACGATTACCCCACGGTGGGGGGCCAAGCCCAGATGCAGGAGATGTATCAGAAGGGGCTGGACAACGTCGCCGATATTTTCTTCAACCCCGCCTACAGCCGCACCGCCGGCACCCTGGGCCTGTGGTTCGATGACGAGTTCCCCACTGCACCGGCCGGCCGACGCCTGACGCCCCAGGAGCCGGTCCCGATGTCCCGTCCCCATCCCAATGACACAGACCCGGGCAGCATGACCCTGGGGGTGATCAGTGCCACGGTCCAGGGCAGTACGCTGTCTCTGGACCTGAGCAACACCTTTCCGTTCTACCCGGTCGAAGGCACCGAGAAAACGATACCGGTGGCGGAAAAGTTCGCGGCGGGCAGCTATGAACTGGGGGTCCGTCAGGACGGCGGCGCATTCCAGTCCGTGGCCAGCTTCGGCTTCGAGCAGTATCGCCAGGCCGCCTTCGACAAGCGCTCGGGCCTCCTGGATTTGCCCCTGAGCCCCGAGGCCCAGAGCCTGCTGCAAACAGGCCGCCTGGAATTGCAACAGCAGGCCAGCCCGAACCTGACCGCCGCGACCCAGTGCGAGTGGACGGCGGAGGTCATCGAAAGCGGCAGCTTTATCGATGTCGGCGACAGCCACACCCTGAACATCATGGTGCAACGTGATGGCGTACCCGCTCCGGCTGGCATCGGACTGTGGGTCGCGGAGTACGGCAACGCCTTCATGTTGACCACCAGCAGCTACTATCTGGCGTTCAGCAACAAGGCCAACTTCACCCTCTTCCAGGACTACCCGTCACACCGCCAGGACAACGTCGAAACGTTGCCACAGTTCATCGAAGACAAGGTGGCAGCCAGTGTCCGCACCGTAGGCAGTGGTCGCAAGCTGAGCGCGATCCTGCCATCAACCAGCGCCACCGATCAGGACGAGGGAGTGGCAGTGCTCTATCAGGATTACCTGGAGACCCCGGCAGCGTTGAACCTGCGCCCCTGCCTGCAGTTCGTCGGCGCCAAAGCCATGAGCGGAACCCTCAAGGACGATCTGCACAACACGGTGGACTACAGCCTGACGCGCATCCAGACCAACGATCAGGGCATCGCCCAACTCAAAGTCAAGGCGGTGGCCCCAGGCTTCCCGACCCTGCGCTTCTTTCTCGAGGAAAATGGCCTGCAACCGACGATCCCCTTCAGTTTCAGCTACCTCGACGCCTACACCGACTTCCTCGCGCCCTTGCGCATCCTGCCCCAGGAACCGCAGTTGCAGGATGAGTTCATCAAATGCTGGAACAACGTCTACCAGGACAAGAACGCCAATCTGCGGATCTGGAACGAGTTCATCTTCCCGAACATCCTGCAGCCCTTCTATTACCTCTACCCGATCATGAACAAGTTCATGCCGCTCAACTCCCTGCAGCGCATCGAGGGGGCGGTGGACCAGTTGATCGTGCTGATCAGCAAGCCGTATCAGGAGGAAAGCACGCTGGCGATGCCCATTACCCGGGACATGCCCCAGAGCCGGCGCAAGGTGCTGGAAATCTGGGCCAACGACCTGGTGAAAATGGGCTATCCACCTAAGCCGCTGGATCCGGCCGACTACCCGCAGGCCTGATCCCTGACCGCTGCACAAAGGAGCACCGGGTGACCCCATCACCCGGTTTCTAAAAGGAGTGCCAGATGAAAACCCCAATCCTCCATCGACTGATACTGGTCGTTGCCCTGCTGTTTGGCAGCCAGGCGCTATTGGCCCAGCAGGGTGATGTCTATTTCACCATGGGCGTGCACAACACCCAAGGCTGCAATACCGCCAACAACAACTGCATTGCCAAGCGCAAGGCCGGGGAACCGAGCGATCCGTTCTTTCCGGCCACCTGGGTCAGCGACTGGACCATGTACCGGGTCACCAGCAACTACCAGAAAAACCCACCGCCCTACAGCAGCCCGCCCAGCACCCTGAAACCTTCGGACTACAGCGTGTCCCAGGGCACCAGCTACTACGACACCGGTTATATCCCGGCCGACGGCGACGGTTTCGGCGCGATGATGGAGCACTATGAGAAGTACTGCCTGCCGATCTTCCCGATCAAGAACAATAACTACACCTGCTCGTTCGTGTCTCTGGGCAACAAGGCCTACTTCCTCACCTACCCCGAGGACCGGCCCAAGGACATGCCGGCCTGTTGCATGTTCTCGCCGATGAACCATCCACCGCGCCAGGACTTTATCCAGCACCTGCCTTACAGCGCCGTGCGCAGTGAGAATCTGGGCGGCAGCGTCCAGGCTTACGCCCTGGAGATTCCGGTCCAGCCGAGCCCGATTCTGTTCGGTTACGCCTTCAACAAGCAGGCCACCAGCGACGGACCGGGGCAACCGAGTTATCGACACCCGCAGTCGTTCTATTTCTCCGGTGATGCCAGCGTCGCCAACGCGCCCATCGTCAGCCAGAACTACCGCAACTGGCGTATCGAGAAACCGGACCCGGCGAAGACCTGGGACCAGGTAGCGAAAATGTGCCCGAGCAACCCGCCGCCCTGCCAACTGTTCAACCCGCCACCCTCGCTGAGCAACGGCAAGCGCGCTCAGTGGAACCAACTCATGCCCGCAGCACAGTGACAGGAGTCACCTCATGAGCAACTGGAGTCGTTTCACCGCCCTGCCCCTGATGTTGCTAGGGCTGGGCAGCCTGCCGGCCAGCGCCCTGCAACCTGCCGCCGCCGACGCACAGACCACCTGCCCGCCCAGCGCCGTGGTGCCCGCGGCCGGGGCATCACAGGCGGCCTTCGATCAATACAGCTGGCAGATGTTCATCAACCTGAACTGGCCGGCCAAGCCCGGCCAGCGCGGCGTGGCCGACTGCAGCAAGCCCCTGGGCAGCAGCGGCAGTACGGTCTGGCAGACCTACAAGAGCGTCAGCGAGACCTTTCTCCCCGGGGCCAGGGATCCCGGTCCATGGAACTCGAAACAGCAACGCAAGAACCTCAATCTGATCAACATTGCCGCACTCAAGAACACCCAGGTGGTGCAGTCCGATAACCAGGCCGTGGGCGGCTGGCTGATCGATCAGCGCGGCAACCCGACCTACTATGACATCGCCGCCAACGAGGTCTCCTACAACTACATCGTCGCCAACAACTTCTATAACGCCGCGATCGTCGATGCCGCGAAGACCATCAACTTCCCCCAGAACGCCGGCGAGATCAAGGCCAGTTGGCGCATCCTCACCAGCGCTGACGACAGCCACCGCTACCTGACGATGAAAGCCCTGGTCACCCGCTTCGACGCCCAGGGGCAACCCAACGGCACCCAGGAAGCCAACCTGGGGTTGGTGGGGCTGCACATCATCAGCAAGGTCGAGGGCTTCCCGCAGTGGGTCTGGTCGACCTTCGAGCAGATCGACAACGTGCCCCCCAAGGTCAAGCTGGGAGGCAAGTGGGTGGACCAACCGGTCTCGGGAATTTTCTACTCCTACTTCAACGCCAAGGCGCCCGCCGACAGCCTCAATCAGTCCCCCTGCCTGTGGCAGCAGCAGGGTGGAAACATGGTCTGTACGCCCAAACCTGGCAGCAGCTTCAGCACGCCGGACCCGCTGAACCGGGTCACCCCGATCACCGACGCCACCCTGCAGATCAATGCTCAGTACCAGAGCGATCCGCAGGTACAGCAGAGCGTCTTCAAGTACTACCAGTTGATCACGACCCAACGCCCACAGTCGCCGGACAACCCCGGCAACCCGCTAGGACAGCCAACACCGTCGCTGTCAGCCAACGTCACCATGGAAAGCTATATCCAGCCCAGCAGCAGTTGCATGAACTGCCATTCCATGGCGACACCGCTCAACAGCCAATACAAGAGCGACTTCTCCTTCTTGTTCAGATTCGCCCACGCCCCGGCCGCCGGCGCCGCCAAGGATAAGGAATAGATCATGAGCATATTGAATGGACCCCGACTGAACTTCTGGGGCGGCATCTCCACCGACGTCAGCGTGCCGAACAACTCACCGACCTTGCCCAATGGCATCGCCACGTCCCTTGAGCTGTTCGAACTGACCACCTCGACCGTGGCGGAACAGGCCCGGACCTATAGCGATGACCGTCTCTATGAATTGATCAACACCCCGGACCCCAGAATCGGCCCCAACAGCCGATACACGGCCGGCGGCTGGAACCACTACGGAGAACACGTGGTGACGCTGCACAACGCGCTGATCAGCTCCCAAGGCACACCGGGCAGCATTTCCTTGGAAGGGGACATGGTCGGCCAACCGGTTTACCTGCTCGGCTCCGTTACCCCCGGCACCGGACAAGGCCCCTACTCCGGCCCGATGATGGTCGACCTGGACCCCACGGGGACCACCACGACCCAGATCTTTGTCGGCGGCCTGCAGATCGGCAGCAGCACAGCGCCTCAGCTCTTGATTCGCTGGAATACCGTGTGCAGCAGTTTCGACGTAAACACCCGGGTGCTTGAGCCTGCAACCATGGACTCGCCTGGTTCCTTCCATGGCAGTGGCACCTTTCAACTGACCTTTCCACTGAGCAGCATCGTCAGCTACAACAAGGACAGTGCCGGACTCAAGGCCCTGATCGAAGCGCCCAACGCGACGGGGATCGTGCTGCGTTTCGTGATGTTCGAAATGTGCCCCACGCTGACCACCGCGCAACTGAACGCGGACTACGCCGCCAACCAGTTCAGCCCTAACCCGAGCATCGGCCGGGTCATCGGCACCCTGGCCACGGCGTATGCCGATGAGCCGCAGATCTGCCCGCCGGGCCGTCAACTCATCAATGCCGACAAGGACCTGAACATCAGCAGCGTTGCCTATGCCGAGGTCGCCAATGGGCAACTGAGCCTCGATATGGTCAACCTGATCCCCAAGCAGACCTTCAGGGCCGTGCGCGACGACATCACCAGTCCCATTGGTCCCAACGCCGACTACGGGACCGTCACCATTGCGGCCGGGACGACGTCCCTGGCGAGCTTTGCGCCCAGCGATCCGCTGCTGCAGGACTACTACCGGTACGGTGGCATCATCGACGTGCCGCTCACCACCACCCAGACCCAGCTGGTGCAGAGCACGCCCTTGGGCATCAGCGCCCCGGGGAGCGCCCGTAACCCGGCGCTATCGGCGCCCGAATGCCCGTATCGGGTCTACAGCGATCAGCGCAACACCTACCTCGATCCTGACAACCCCGGCGTGCAGATCACCTTGCAAGTCCGTTACCTGGGAGCGGTGGTGCAAGACGACACGCCAATCGACATCGCGGCCTCGGCGACCGCCGTCTATCAGGCCAACCGCTATTGGGACTTCCTGGAGTTTCCGAACTCGCTAACGGTACCGGCCGGCCAGCCCTCAGTGAGTTTCAGTGTCGTCCCCGTCGCCGGCTCCAGAGTCCAGGCTGGCTTCACCACACTGACCTACACCCTCGACAACAACCCTCTGACCCAGAGCTTCAGCAACTTTCGCAAATACGCCTGGAGCGACTTCGGCATTCCCGCAGGCAGCATCGTCACCTGGGAACAGGCGTATCAGAACGTGTTGCGCTTCCATTACCTGGCCTTCCCCGCCATGTCGCGCTACATCCAGCTCAACCAGCCTGACGCGGTGATGGGCTACAAGCAGGCGATCCTGGCCCGGATATCTCCCGAGTACCAGAACACCACCTTGTACATGTCGGTGGTGCGCTCGATGTCGCCGAGCCAAAGGTCCTTGCTGACGTCCTATCTCAACGGCACACCCTGGCAGCCTTGAACAAGGAGAAGACCATGCCCCCTGCTTTACACATTCCCGCCCAGCCGGAACAAACGCTGCGCCCAAGCGACATCATCGCCGAGGGCCTCTTCAACCCTCGCGGCGTCTGCGTGGAAGACGATGGCAGCCTGCTGCTGGTGGAAGCCGGCTCAGGCCTGCCGGACCAGGCGTTCAGTGGTCGTATCAGTCGCCTGCGACCCGACACACACGCCCCCGGTGCCTACCTGCCCCCAGAGGTCCTGGCCCAGGGCTTTCGCTCGATGAACATGCAGGCACGGATGCTGCGCGACGAAATCATGGGGCTGTCGGACATCGCCTTCGGTGCCGGGCGCTACCTGGCCAGCCAGACCGACTACGTCGCCGGTTCGAAGCTCCTGGACCTGCAATACAGTCCACCCGAACCGCTGTTCCACAGTCGCGGCAACCTCAACTCGCTGTGCTATCACCCTTCGCGCCAAAGCTGGCTCGCGGTCAAGCCCGATACCAACCAACTGGTGGAGTTCACCCAGGACGGCGAGCAGGTCCTGGCCCTGTTGCCCAACCTGGATCAGGGCCAGGAAGCGGTCCCTGTGACCCTGGTGTATGAGCCGCAAACCGATGCAGTGCTGATCAGCCTGTTCTCCGGTGAACTGCATCGCGACCCGGCGCGCAAGGGCATCGACTTCGCCGACAAGGCCGGCCAGGTCATTCGTGTCTGGCCGGCCAGTGGCAGGATCGAGGTGTTGATTCGCGGGCTGCAACTGCCCACTGGGTTGGCGCTGGATCCGCAGGGCCGGGTTCTGGTACTGGAGCTGTGCGACCGGCTGTTGCAACCCCTGCCGCTCGACTGGTCCGGCGAAGTCCTGCACGGCGGCTTCGCCCGCTTCAGCGGCCGCCTGCTGCGCTGCGACTTGCAGCAACGCAGTGTCCAGGTGCTCGCCAAGGACCTGGATACGCCGTCCAACCTGTGCAGCCTCAAGGACGCGGTGCTGGTGAGTGAAGGCATGGGACTGAGCGGACGGCCGATTCCCACTGCGGATCAGCAGGTGGTTGCGCTGAGCGGACGATTGCGACGGGTCCAACTTTGAGCCGAGGCGAAGAATTGCCCTGAGACCTCGGTTCCGAACTCCGATGCCTGGAGGTACCGACGGGCCGCGGTCTCCGGCGTCTGATTCATGCCGGAATGAGGTTCGCGATTGGGATAAACAGATACTTCACGGCCAGGCCAGCTAGTGGAAGGCCGCTTCCGGGACGGGATCAGCGCGGGAGAAATCCCGCCTGACTTTCCCATAGCCGCGCGCGCAATCCAAGTCACGGATTTAGCGCGTGGGCTGACCATGCGTGCGCAGATGGGCACGCCGCGCAAGACGCTTCTCAAAGACGCTGAGGAAGCGGCCGACTTGGTGCTCCTGTCGCGGCGCGTCTGACGGGTTATCGGAAACAACTCACTGAGAAATGACTGCACAGAAAGGGGACGCATTTATTTGCTCTAAAATAAATACGTCCCTTTTTCTCCTTTTTCTCGCATGAATGATTCTTTCGCAGCCCTTCAGGGCAGCCAATGCCTCGGGCAGAGCAATGAAGGCAAACTTCATGGCTCCCGCCGAAGGAGAAAACGGCAGTTTGCGGGTGATTGAGGACTGCATCGCCCTCTACGACGCTATCTTATCTACCTTGGGTTTTGATGATCATCTCTGCAATGGAGGTACGGCCCAAGCCCAGATTCAACAACTCCTTACGCAGCAGCGAGCGCTCAAGCACCGCCAATCCGGCCTGCCATTCGATCGGCAGCAAATCGCTTACCTTTTGTTGGCTGACCAGGGATTCGGCCAGAAAGTAGCTTTTGCACTCACGGATGCTGATGACGTTCAACAGCCAGTCTTCACCCTGCGTCGCCAGCCAGTGACCGATCGTTGAGCGATGTGTTTGGATCAGCGCACCGGCATCCCACACCGCCATCTGCGCAAAAACCTGCGGCAGGTTGCTGTCGGCTTTCAGCCGCTTCATATCAACCGCCAACGCGCCAACCAGGTCTGACTCGATAGCGGCTTGGCACTCGCAGAAATACCGCTCGGGCCAGTCCGCTGCCAGTTTCGCCAAACGCGCGAGAACCTCATAAGCCCGAATATCCGATGGGGTGGTCAACTGCCCGGTAAAATTCAGGGTATTGTCCAGAATCGCCGTGGCCAGCAACGCAGCACTTTGTTCGCTGATCAGCGGCAACAGCCCTGCCACCTCCCAACGCTGAAAAATCTGAGTCGCTGCTGCACCGATCGGCAGAATCTCTGCGCCAGCCCCGAGCTTCTGCGCCCAATAATTTTCAAAGCCCGGGTGATGGTCAATGACCTCCACCACCTGATCAAGCACCACCAGCGGGTCGAAATGGTGGTAGTCGGAGACATCCACCAACACGAACTCATCACCCGATTTCGGCAGGTAATCGTCCAGGGATGATTGCCATCCGAGCACGGTCCTGGAGATGCTGACATTGAGCGGTGCGCTACTGACGGCCCGGGCCTCGGCGCCTTGGTGATTCAACAACTCGGCGTACGCAATGCAACAGGCATACGCGTCGATGTCCAGGTACGCCGAGCCTGAGGTCACCACCCTCATGACATGAGGGCCAGGGCGTGATCTGCCGGGGCAATCGAAGACGGTTTAAGCGCCTGGGCAATACCCTCCAGGATTCGCTCATAGGCGAATCCACACCCTTCTTCGTCGATGGAAATGCGCACAGTGGCCCCGGCAACCCGGTCGGAATATCCCAGTTGAATGACCGTGTTGGAGAGGCTGAGTGTCTTGTCCGAGCACGCAGACCCACCGGTGATATAGATCGACTGCGTGTTCAAGGCCCATTGCAGTTTTTTTGTATTGATGCCCGGCAACGTAGACCGGATCGCTCAAAAGCATTTTCAGATATCGATTCTGCTTATGGGCAGCGACCTTGGATGCAAATATAGCGAAGGTGCTTGGCTTTTCATCCCCTTGCGGGAAAGCACCATCAACAA
>Ga0075036_1051660_pt1 | contig 13387 bp, 11 predicted proteins | sample OrgsoiRN2013_053_FD_67571 | JGI IMG/M metagenome (GOLD analysis project Ga0075036, IMG submission 67571) | Permafrost soil microbial communities from the Arctic, to analyse light accelerated degradation of dissolved organic matter (DOM) -... | ecosystem: Environmental > Terrestrial > Soil >... | reverse complement strand
TTTTTGATCAAGTTTAAGCTCATCAGGCCAAAATTATCCGAGTTACTTAACCAGGTTGATGTTACGTATAAAATGCCTTTCAGCAAGCGCTTTTTTGATATCGTATCATCGGGTTTTGCCATTTTACTGGCATCACCAATTATGCTGGTAGTAGCCATTGCTGTAAAATTTGATTCGAAAGGCCCGATAATTTATAAGAGCAAGCGCGTTGGTACAGGTTATAAAGTATTTGATTTTTATAAATTCCGGTCGATGCGTACCGATGCCGACCAGATGATTGCAACCCTATCTGACCTAAACCAGTACAGTGCCGAAGAAGCAGGTAGCACCAAAGCTGCATTTGTTAAAATTAAAAACGACCCGCGTGTAACTAAACTGGGTAATTTTATACGCAATACCAGCCTTGACGAGTTGCCGCAGTTGTTTAATATATTGAAAGGCGATATGTCGTTAGTAGGTAACCGCCCTTTACCATTATATGAGGCAGAGATGCTGACATCGAACGAATGGTCGATGCGCTTTTTGGGGCCGGCGGGTTTAACCGGCTTATGGCAGGTAAGCAAACGTGGAAAAGAGGACATGTCTGAGCGCGAACGCAAGAAGCTTGACAACTTTTATGCGCAGAATTATTCGTTCTGGCTCGATTTAAAGATTTTGTTAAGCACATTTCCTGCCTTGTTCCAAAAAGAAAAAGTTTAATTTCGCGAATGAAAAAATTTCTGATCCCTGTTTATATTTTTCTGTTGTTTATACTCTCAACATCCAGAAGCTACGCCCAGGAAAGCCTGATGAACGATATTTCATACCCTACTTTGGATAAATTAATTGCAACGGCCAAACAAAACTACCCTTTGGTAAAAATAAAACAAGAGCAGGTACTTATCGCAAAAAACTCATATTCCATATCAAAAAAATCGTGGTTCGATTTTTTATCCTTTTCTTACATTTACAGTCCGCAAACTAACATTAACCTGGCGGCAACTAATGTATTTTCCAGCATATTTCAGGGATATCAGATTGCTATAACCCTAAACGTTAAATCGTTATTCGAAAAACCATTTTTGATTAAAAACGCCAAAGAAAATCTTTACATAGCACAATTGGAGCAACAAAACTATAACCTTGGACTTGAGTTAGAAGTTAAGACGCGTTATTTTAACTATATCAAGCAATTATCGTTAGTGAGGCTCAGGACCCATACCAGCCAGGATGCTGTTGGTATAATGAGCCAGGCTAAGCGCCAGTTTGAACAAGGTTCGGAAACTTTGGATAATTATACCAAGGCAACAGTAAATTTTGCTGAGAATAACCAGGCAAAACTGGATGCGGAAGCTTCTGTTTTAATAGCCAAAGCTTCGCTCGAGGAGATAATAGGTAAAAAGTTAGAAGAGGTAAAATAAATGGAGTCTACAAGTTTTTTTTCTCTGCTAAAGCGTTCAAAGCTGGTACTAATTATTATTCCTATAATAACAGCAGGGGTAACTTATTTCCTGGTGCGCAATTTACCTGATACCTATAAGTCGCGCGCTCAAATTTCAACTGGTACGGTCGACAGATCACAGCAATCCGTATTGGCACAGCTCTCGCAAGAATCAGAGGTTAGCCAGGAGTTTAGTAACATGATGACGGTTATGCAGATGAAAAAGGTTGTCGACCAGGTTTCGTACCAGTTGATATTGCATGACCTGACCAGCACAACAACATTCCGCAAACCAAGTAAAGATTTTAAAGACCTTAACTCCAGCGCGCGTAAACATGCAATTGAAGTTTATACCCGTTTATATAAAAACCACCAGTCCCTTTCGCTTTGGGATGCCGATCAGAACGGATTGAACAGGGTAATAGCATCGATGGGTTATGATGCGGGATCCATAACCGCAAAGCTGACAGCCTACCGGTCGGAGTCGAGCGATTTTATCACTGTAGAGTACGAATCGGAAAACGCTTTGCTTTCTGCATTTGTGGTAAACACGCTTATTAGCGAGTTTATTAGTTTTTATACCGCCCAAAACAAAGAGAATGAGCTTAAAACAGTGGCTTTTTTAGATACGGCCGTAATGAACAAAAAGGCTATATTAGATAGTGCCAATGTCAAGCTGCAGGCTTATAAAATTAAAAACCACATCCTTAACCTAAACGAGCAGGCTAAAAGCTTATACACCCAAATATCTGATTTTGAAAGCCGAAAGGAGCAAGCCGAAAGGGATGTAGTTGCCTATAACGCAACTATTAAAAACATCGACAAAAAATTTGACCCTAACGACAGGAAATATTTTGAGAGTAGCTTAACTAAAATAAACAACGATATTGTTAACCTTACAGCCCAGCGTAATGTATTTACCGATCAGCTGATACAAAGTAATTATAACGATTTTTATAAGCAAAAGGTAGATTCGATCCAGACTATCATCAATGAAAAGATGAATCAATCGTCTGACAAAAACATTTACAGCCCTTTAGCCACTAAAGCGGCTTTGATGAATCAAAAGCTACAACTTCAACAAACATCAGATCTGGCCAGGTACAGTATAGGTTCGCTGCAAAAAGAAATAATACGCCTACACGCCAAACTGGATATTTTGGTACCTAACGAAGCTGTGATTCAATCGCTGGAAAACAATATTGATGTTGCGCAGAAAGATTACCTGGAGATATTACAAAAAGATAACCAGGCGACTATGCAGTCGAGTTTTGCACCCAAACTGCACCAGGTTGATGTGGCTATGCCCGGAGGGGCACAGGGATCGAAAAAAATGTTGCTGGTTGTTGTTGCCGGCATTGTGAGTGAAACGCTGTGTTTGTTGGTATTGTTTATTCTTTTTTACCTGGATAACTCCATTAAAGACCCTAAAACCTTAGCTAACAAAACCGGCTTACCTGTACTGGGCCATCTGAACGTTATTGACGGCGCAACTTTAGATCTTAAAAAACTGTGGGATGTTGAAAACCGGAGCAAAATGCAGCAGTTTAAAGACCTGCTGCGTTCCATCAGGTTTGAAATTGACCAGGAACTGAAAGGCGCCAAGGTATTAGCTATTTCGAGCCTTGAACCGGGTGAAGGTAAAACACTTTTAGCCATAAGCCTGGCCTACTCCTACTCTATCATCAACAAAAAAGTACTGCTGATAGATGGTAACCTGGATAACCCTTCGATAAGCGAAACCGTTCAGCCTAAAATGTTTATTGAGGATTTTTTCAGAGACGACAATTCTTCGAACGATGTATATAAAGGAGGCATGAGCGTATTGGGTAACCGTGGCACAGATATTACACTGCTCGAGATCGAGAACGAGGAGATTATCCGCGAAAAATTCACTCAATTAAAAACAAAATACGATATTATTATCATCGAAGTACCTTCGATGAGCGCTATGAACAAAGCTAAAGAGTGGATGCTTTTTGCAGATAAAACCATAGCCGTATTTGAAGCGAACCAAAGTTTGAACGAGCAGAAAAACTCGGGTATTACTTACCTGAAATTTTTGGGCCCTAAATTTGGTGGCTGGGTATTTAACAAAACAAACATTGCAAAGGCATAAAAACATTTGCCCCGGTTGACCTAAAATTACTATTTGAGTAACAAGCATGACTGACCTTTTTTCAATCATATGGATCATAATTCAGGTTATCATAGGCTTTAACCTGGTATTTCCATTGCTGCTGTTTCTTTTCTATGGCATCCGCAAAAGCGTGGTAACACCAAACAAGCAAGGCGTTTTATTGCACGGCCCGGACTACGGCATTATTGTTACCGCTTACGAGCAAACGGACAACTTACCATCGGTAGTAAAATCCCTTTTGCAACTGCAGTACACCAATTATCTTATTTATATTGTTGCCGATAAGTGTGACATCAGCAATTTAAAGTTTGACGATGACAGGGTGATCTTGCTGCGGCCCGAAGAAACCCTGGCGAGCAACACCCGTTCGCACTTTTATGCCATAAACCGTTTTGCACGCCCGCATACTCATTTAACCATTATTGATAGCGATAACCTGGTAAAACCGGATTATCTGATAGAACTAAACGAATACTTTAACTACGGTTTTAAAGCCGTTCAGGGTATACGTGAGGCCAAGAATTTAGACTCTACTTTTGCCTGCCTTGATGCAGCCCGCGATATTTACTATCACTTTTATGATGGCAAGGTACTTTTTGGCGCAGGCTCATCGGCAACGCTGGCGGGTAGCGGCATGGCTTTTACAACCGAACTATACAAACAATGCCTGGAACACCTGGACATTACAGGCGCGGGTTTTGACAAAGTATTACAGTCGGAAATTTTAAACCATAACGAACGGATAGCTTTTACCGACAGGGCCATAGTTTACGACGAAAAAACATCCCGATCGGACCAGTTGGTGAATCAGCGTGCACGCTGGATAAGCACCTGGTTTAAGTATTTTAAATATGGCTTTAAAATGATCGGCAAAGGCATAGCTCGCTTTAGCCTTAACCAGTTTATATTTGGATTGGTGTTGGTAAGGCCGCCATTGTTTATGTTTTTGTTGCTTTCGGTTTTATTTATGCTGATCAACATAGTAGCAGGCGACTTGATGGTTAGCGCACTTTGGGCAGCGGGTTTATTTGTATTTGTAGCCGGTTTTGCTTTGGCTTTGGCCAAATCGGAAACCGACAAAAGGATATACCGCTCGCTCATCAACATCCCGCGGTTTATGTTTTTGCAGGTGCTGTCGCTATTGCGAATATTCAGACCCAATAAACAAAATATAGCGACCAAACATTACTCGAGTACGCAAATTGACGACATAACAGATAAAGAAATTGAGAATTGATCCGGCAAATCAAATAAAAGAAGATCCGTTTAAAGATCTGACCAAGACCCAAAAGGTAACCCGCAAAGTTGCTATAGTGGTTGCCTTTGTCGGGGTTTTTATTTGGTTTTTAAAGGTTGTGTTTGGTATACCCGGTTAAAAAGCAATGGTTAAAAAATGGATTTTGTAGACACCCAAAATAATGAGGTAACTAACAAAACCAAAAGCAATACACCTGGCTTTTGGCAAAGCATACTATTGCATAAACTTTTGAAGCCTTCGGTTTATATTCTCCTCTTAGCTGTCTCTCTGCTTTTCGCGGTTTTAATAAGCACCAAAGGTTTGGTTTCGGGTATACTCATCTTGATATTCTTAATCGGAATACCGGTAGTTTATGGTGTTGTAGCACATCCCAAGTTTGGCATTACTGTTTTGTTTATTGCCGCGTATCTTCTGTTTATTCCTATGAAAATGGATACCGGCGGTTTTCCGTTGGGTACCGTAATGGATGTGCTGGAGTACCTGCTGATACTGGGCTTTTTTGTAAAGCAGAAAAACGATAGAAGCTGGAGCATTTTTAACGACAGGCTAAGTTATTTTACCCTGGCGTGGATAGCTTATAACTTTGTTGAGGTTGCTAATCCATCATCGGTTTCGCCTATGGCATGGATTTACACTATACGCACAACCGCTGTAGTTATCATCATGTATTTTGTTTTTGTTTACCAGATACGCGAGACATCGTTTATAAAGCTGATTTTTAAAATATGGATAGTACTGGCTATTGTGGGCGCTGCTGATGGCTTTAAGCAGGAAAACTTTGGCTATTTCCAATCGGAACACGATTACCTGTACAACGACCCAGGCAAGGTGGCCTTATTGTTTATTGACGGGCACATGCGCAGGTTCTCCATATTTTCGGACCCGGTAGCGTTTGCCTACAATATGGCAGCGGCAAGTGTACTTTGTATCACCTTAATGTTTGGCCCTATCAAGGCTTATAAAAAATACATTTTGGGTGCTATAGTAGCCTTTTTAATGTTTTGTATGCTGTACTCTGGCACACGTGGTTCCTATCCGCTTATACCCGTTGCCTTAATTATGCTGGCTATTTTAAATTACAATAAAAAGGTTTTAATATTTGCCATAGCGGCGGCCATATTCTTTGTGGGATTGATATTTGTGCCTACCGGTAATGCCAGCATTATGCGGTTTCAATCGGCGTTTAAGCCCAATAACGACCCATCGTTTAACCTGCGTAAAATGAACCAGGCGCGCATACGACCTTTTATTCTTTCGCACCCGTTGGGTGGCGGTTTGGGCTCGACCGGTATCTGGGGGCAAAAGTTTGCGCCTGGATCAATGTTGGCTAACTTCCCGCCCGATAGCGGTTATGTACGGGTAGCTGTCGAATCGGGCACTATCGGGATCTTGCTGCTATGCTCACTGGTATTTGTGGCTTTATTAACGGGCATCAACAACTTTTATCTTATCCGCGACCCGGTACTTAAAAACTACAGTCTCGCGGCAACGCTTGTGGTTTTCACTTATAATATAGGCAACTACCCGCAGGAGGCTATAGTCCAGTTTCCATCAAACGTTATCTTTTTTCTGTGTATGGCCTTAATTCCGATTTGCCGGAGGCTTGACCGCGAAAAACAAAAATTAGCTGCACAATGAAAAATGACCTGATAACCGGCCGTGATATAGTTGTTGTTGGCCAGCAACCCTGGGATGTTGAAATTGGCAGCAATAATAAAAACCTGGCTATCGAGTTCAGTAAAAACAACCGGGTACTGTATGTAAACTCGGCATTAGATACGATTACCCTGCTTAAAAACAAACAGGATCCGAAGATACAGATGCGCCTGGCCGTTATCGACAAAAAGCAAGACGGTTTAATAGCAATTGATAACAATCTGTGGACTTTTTATCCCGATGTCACTATCCGCTCGATAAACTGGATAAAAAGCAACCGTGTTTTTAATTTTTTAAATCGCATTAATAATAAACGCTTTGCAGAATCGATAGTTAAAGCGATTAAGCGGTTAGATTTTAAAAATATTATTCTTTTTAACGACTCAGATATCTTCAGGAGCTTTTACCTGAAGGAGTTTTTACAGCCTGACGTAAGCGTATATTACTCGCGCGATTATTTACTCACTGTCGACTACTGGAAGCGCCACGGCAGTATACTGGAGCCACTGCTTATCGCGAAAAGCGACCTTTGTACAGCGAACTCGACTTACCTGGCTGATTACTGCGCACAGTACAATCCAAAATCGTACTATGTTGGGCAGGGCTGCGACCTGAGCTTATTTGATAACAGCAACGGTATTGATATGCCCGAGGATGTTAAGCTAATTAACATGCCTATTATTGGCTACGTTGGCGCCTTACAAAGCCTTAGGCTGGATATTGAGCTATTGGAGTATGTTGCCAAACAAAAGCCCGAATGGAGCATCGTATTAGTGGGGCCGGAGGATGAACAGTTTAAAGCAAGCAATCTGCACCATATAGCCAATGTTCACTTTCTAGGATCGAAAGACGCATCACAGCTGCCGGCATACATCAACTCCTTTGATGTTTGCATCAATCCGCAGGTTATCAATCAAATAACCATAGGCAACTACCCGCGTAAAATTGACGAGTATTTGGTAATGGGTAAACCAGTTGTGGCTACAGCTACACGGGCAATGGAAATTTTTAGCGGGCATACTTATCTGGGTAAAAACAAAGAAGAGTATATTACACTTATACAAAAAGCGCTCGATGAGGATTCGCCAGAGTTGCAAAGTAAACGCAAAGCTTTCGCCACATCGCATAGCTGGGAGAATAACGCCAAAGAGATTTACAAAGCTATTAACACGTATAAATTAAGTTAACATGGGTTTAGCAGAGCAAATAAAATCGAGGCCGGCGTTTAAAAAACTAGCGTTATGGATGATGATCCCCCCCGGCGAGCACAAGCCGAGGCTTTGGGTAAAAATGCTGGTGAACCCATTTAAACATAAAAGAGGCAAAAAGTCGCTCATCAGGCGACGAACAAGGATAGATGTTTTTCCGTACAATAAATTTGAGCTGGGCGAAAGTTCGGTAGTTGAAGACTTTGCAACAGTTAACAATGGTGTTGGCGATGTGATTATTGGCGACAGAACTATTATTGGGATTGGCAACGTGATCATAGGTCCGGTAAAAATTGGTAACGATGTGATGTTTGCGCAAAATATTGTGGTATCGGGCCTTAACCACGGCTATGAAGATGTAAGCCTGCCACCGAGCGTGCAAAAAGTAAATACCGCGCAGATTACCATTGCCGATAATGTTTGGATAGGTGCCAACAGTATTATTACCGCCGGCGTAACCATCGGCAAACATGTAGTTATTGGTGGCGGCAGCGTGGTTACTAAAAACATACCCGAGTATACGGTAGCGGTTGGCAACCCCGCCAAGGTGGTAAAGAAATATAATTTTGAATTAAATACCTGGGAAAGAGTATAATAAGCGATTATTAAATTCAAATTGCCCATTTTTACGTTATAATTTAACTTAGAGCACATGTCTGTATTTAGTCTTCCAAAATGGATAGCACCGCATTTGTTTACGGGCAAAAAGTTCAGCGATCTTTCGGCTGCTGAATTGACAGATCTGCAAAACAGGATCAGTAAATTCAAGCACGAGCAGCCTGATATTTCGGTAGTAATACCAGCCTGGAACGAAGAAAATAACATATTCCGTACACTGTCGTCGCTTTCGGCAAACGAAACCAGCTATAAGGTTGAGATCGTGGTGATTAATAACAACTCAAAAGATAATACACAGGCTGTGCTTGATGAGATTGGCGTACGCAGCTATTTACAACCCGAACAAGGCACGCCACATGCCCGGCAAATGGGCCTGGAAAAAGCCCGGGGAAAATACCATTTATGCGCCGACTCGGATACGTTTTACCCGCCAAAATGGATTGAACTGATGGTTAAACCCATGGTTGATAATACTGAAATAGTTGGCGTTTACGGCCGATACTCGTTTATACCTCCCGAAGGCCAAGGCCGTTTTGGCCTATGGCTTTACGAGTTAATGACCGGCATTTTGGTGCAAGTAAGAAAAAGAAAACGCGAATATTTGAATACCTTAGGCTTTAACATGGGCTTTGTAACCCAGGTAGGCCGCGATACAGGCGGGTTTAAAGTTAGCCAGGTGCGCATGTTTGATAACGCCGCAGGGAGCGACTATTTTGTTGACGAAGCCGAAGACGGTACCATGGCTGTTAACCTGAAAAAGAAAGGGCGTTTAAAACTGGTTTTAGATGCTAAAGCGCGGGTTTTTACTTCTCCGCGTCGTTTAATGTACGATGGTGGCGTATGGGCTGCGTTTAAAAACAGATTTAAGGGCCACGGCAGTGGCTTAGGCGAATATATTACCGGAAAAAGTAAAAACTCCAGTTCATAAAATACCATATGTATCTAATTGTTTAACACCCTAATCACAATTTAATGAAAATTGCACACCTGATACTGGTACATAAAGATCCGGCACAGTTAGCCCGGCTAATTGATAGGTTGAGCCACCCTGACGCAGATATTTATGTTCATGTTGATCGGAAAACTCCGATTGAAGAATTTATTAAGGTATGCAAAAGGCCACACGTTTACCTGATAAAAAGGCGGATCAAAGTTCATTGGGGATCGTACAGTATTGTGCAGGCTACACTGAACGGTTTTAAACAGATACTGACTGCCAAAAACGGTTATGGTTACATTAATTTATTAAGTGTAAGCGATTATCCTATTAAAAGCACTGCCGAAATACACGACTTTTTCGCCAAGCATCCGGATAAAATATGGATGGAATATTTTACCGAAGAATCGGAATGGTGGCAAAAAATTAAAACCCGAGTTACCAAATATCATTTAACCGATTATAACTTTAAAGGAAGCTATACGCTTTCGACATTATTGAACAAATTCTTCCCCGACAGGGTTGCACCTGCCGACCTGGAGTTTGTAGGCCGCTCGCAATGGTTAACCATTACCGAAGAAGCCGCCCGTTATATTATTTATTACCTGCAAAACAACCCTGATGTAGAAAAATTCTTCAGGCTCACCTGGGGTGCCGATGAGGTTTTGATACAAACCATTTTATATAACTCACACCTGAAGGATAAAATTGTAAATAATAATTTACGGTATACCGATTGGAGCGAAGATAAGGACAGCCCGAAAGTGCTGACTATGGCTGATGCGCCTAAACTGCGGATATCACCGCAGTTATATGCACGAAAGTTTGATATGGCAAAAGACCCGGGGATATTGGATTTTCTGGATACCGTAACTTCCGGTAAACCGGCAGAACAATAATTTTTATATGAAGAAGGTTTCTGTTATAACCGTAAACTTTAATCAGCCTGTGGTTACAGAAGCTTTACTGGCATCAATAGCCGATACCAACACCTACCTCGATATCGAGATTATTGTGGTGGATAACGGCAGCAAGCTAAACCCTGTTGGCGACTGGCAGTTGGCTTATCCAAACATCACCTTTATCCGTTCGGATATTAACCTGGGTTTTGCAGGGGGCAATAATATCGGCATTAAAGCTGCTACGGGCGATTATCTTTTTTTGGTTAACAACGATACTGAGTTTACACCCGGCTTAATAGAAACCCTGGTTGATGTACTGGATGCCAACCCCAAAATTGGTATCATTTCGCCTAAGATCAAGTACTTTCAAACACCGGAGATGATCCAATACGTAGGCTTTACACCCATGAACTATTTTACCTGCGCCAATAAATGTGTCGGGCAGTTTGAAGATGATAAAGGCCAGTACGACCACATAACCGCCCCTACCGGCTTTTGCCATGGCGCGGCTATGATGCTGCGTACCGAAGCGGTAAAAAAAGCGGGTTTAATGACCGAGAATTTCTTTTTGTATTATGAGGAAATGGATTGGAACGAGCATATTAAGCGTGCTGGTTATGAGGCCTGGGTTTGTACTGATGCGTTGATCTATCATAAAGAGTCGGTATCTGTTGGGCAGAAAAGTAAGCTGAAAGAATACTTTATGAATCGCAACCGCATTTTATTCATCCGCAGAAATGCGCCATTATTTAAGCGGCTGGTATTTTACGCGTACTTTATGCTGGCAGTGTTTCCGCGTAATATTTTGATGTATATTAAAGATAAAAACTACGATTTTATACCTACCTTGTTTAAAGCCGTGTGGTGGAACGTTAGCCAATCAATAAACAGTACTAAATTAGGTTACCCCATTAAAACAAACGCATGAAAATAGCATTGTGGCTGAGCCTTTTTATTGTCGTATACACTTTTGTGGGATATGGCTTTTTGCTGTATTTTATTATTAAAATAAAACGTGCCGTAAAAGGTAAACCCAAGCCAGTGGAGGCAGATATGGACAATTTGCCGACCTGTACGCTGGTAGTTGCGGCCTATAACGAAGAGGATTTTATCCGTCAAAAAATTGCCGATACGCTAAAGCTGAAATATCCGCCCGGTAAATTAAAGCTCCTTTTTATAACCGATGGCTCGACTGATAAAACCCCCGAAATATTAGCAGAGTACCCACAGATAGAACTGATGCACCAGCCTGGCCGCGCGGGTAAAATTGCCGCCATACACCGGGCGATGGAAAACGTGCATACCGAGGTTACGGTGTTTACCGATGCCAATACTTTTTTGAATGCCGATTCGCTCATCAATCTGTGTAAGCATTACGCCGACCTTACAGTTGGCGCCATAGCCGGCGAAAAAAGAGTACATATTGACGAGAACGCCGATGCCAGTGCCGCGGGAGAAGGCTTTTACTGGAAGTATGAGTCGACCCTGAAAAAATGGGACTCTGAGCTATACTCTGTAGTTGGCGCGGCAGGCGAACTATTTAGCGTGCGTACATCGCTTTACCAGCCCGTAAGCGCCGATACTTTGTTGGATGACTTTATGATATCGATGCTGATAGCGCAGCAAGGCTATCGCATTGTTTATGAGCCTGCGGCTTATGCTACAGAGTTATCATCGGCAAATATAACCGAAGAATTAAAGCGCAAGGTACGGATCGCTGCCGGTGGCATACAATCGGTTATCTGGTTAAAAAACCTGCTGCTGCCATTTAAGTATCCATTATTATCATTCCAATACATCAGTCACCGGGTTTTACGGTGGACGGTTACGCCGTTCCTGCTCATACTGGCATTCATCCTCAATATATTTATCGCACTGCAGCCTGATGAAACTTTTTATCGCTTGCTACTTATCGCCCAGGTATTATTTTATAGCATGGCAGTATTAGGCTGGATGATGGAGAGCCGCAAGATCAGGGTAAAGATCCTGTTCATCCCCTACTACTTTTGCGTAATGAACTATGCCATCTTCGCAGGGATTATCCGTTACTTCCGCAAAACGCAAAATGCCGCCTGGGATAAGGCCCAGCGTAAGCAGGATTGATATACAGGTTTAACAAATATTAACGTTATCAAGCCCTTAAACAGCAAAGGGTTTGATATATTTATTGTTATAAACTCATTACCATGAAAAATCTGTTGTGTGTTCCGGTAATAGCTATGTTCATCTGCATTCAGTTTGCTTGTGGTAATCATCATAGTGGTAATGCGGTTAGTACTTCAAATCCATTGGTAGAAATTACGGACAGCTCTGTTAAAATAGCTTATACCGATAACGGCAAAGGCGATACTACTTTATTTTTTGTACATGGCTGGGGTATTAATAAAAGCTACTTTGCAAACCAGGTGGCTTATTTCAGCAAAAAATACCGGGTTATCACGATTGACAGGCCGGGCTTTGGCGAATCGGGCAAAAACAGGACAGACTGGAGTACCGATGCTTATGCAAATGATATTGAGACCGTGATCAGCAAATTAAATTTAAAGAATGTGATATTGATAGGACATTCTATGGCCGGAGATATTGTATTGCGGGCCGCCGTTACCGATACAGTACACGTAATTGGAATAGTAGGTGTCGACAATTTTAAATCGGTAGGGATACCGGAGGATGCGAAATCGAAAGAAGCTTTTAAACAAGCCATCAACAGCCTGCAGCATAACTTTAAGCAAGTGGCATCGGCTTATTTTACACAATATCTTTTTGCTAAATCAACTCCCGATTCGATCAAGACCCGCATATTGGGTGATATAGCTAAAAACGACAGTACCATTGCCATAGCTAATATTGTTCAGGGTAATGATTTTGATGAGGTAGCCAGGTTGAAACAGTACGGTAAAAAACTGTACCTCATTAACAGTGATTATATGCCGACCAATACATCGGGCCTGACAAAAAACAAAATACCTTTTATGGTCACTTATGTAAACGATACCGGGCATTTCCCGATGGTTGAGAAGCCAGAGGATTTTAACAATTCTCTACAGAAAATCATAGCTGATATCAAAGCGCATAATGCCAAATAGCATTATTAATTTAATGTTCGCAAAATAATTTATTAAGCCTAAATTAGGCCTTGTTATTGAACAGTAAATCAGCTTGGAAAAACTATCTATCATTATACCGGCCTACAACGAGGCGGCCACCATATCGCTCATCTTAAAACGCATTTGTGATGCGCATCTGCC
>Ga0075036_1102607_pt1 | contig 13947 bp, 9 predicted proteins | sample OrgsoiRN2013_053_FD_67571 | JGI IMG/M metagenome (GOLD analysis project Ga0075036, IMG submission 67571) | Permafrost soil microbial communities from the Arctic, to analyse light accelerated degradation of dissolved organic matter (DOM) -... | ecosystem: Environmental > Terrestrial > Soil >... | reverse complement strand
CGCTGGGGTGACCTACTGCGCGTTGCACGCCGACGCGAGAAAGAAGCACCTGGTACCGGTTTAACTTTCATGAAAAGCCACATTTCGGCAAAATTTGTGGCAGCAGGTTTGCCTATACCCGATGGTGTTAACAAACTGGGGGCCAGCACAACCAATTGGTATATGCCTTTTAGGATAAACTAACAAAAGGACATATTCGGTACTATACCTTATCATACCGAAATTTCATGTTAATAAACAAACTGCCCGGGTCGATTGATCCGGGCAATTTGTTTGGCAGATGTATTGAGGTGTATACGATAAAAGAATGTTTTAAATAGAATAAAAATAACCCCCCACCTATGAAATCAATAAAAAATACATTAAAAACCCTGTTAGGCATAGCAGCCTGCTTGTGTTTTATTGAAGCAAGCGCCCAGGATTTGCAGGCCGATAATATGCTGTTGTTTCAGCGTGCATCAGGCGGATGGTCAAAGCAATATCACGGCAAGGCGTTTAGCTATAACGTGCAATTTTCCGACTCGTTGAAAAAGGATATCGCCATTGAAGCCAGCCATGATGATGCCAATATCGATAACGAGTCGACAAAAAAAGAGATCAGGTATCTGGCTAAAATCTATAAAACCGTTAAAAATCCGCAATACGTTGCTGCGATTGAACGGGGTATTAAGTTCCTGTTAAAATCGCAATATGAAAATGGCGGCTTCCCGCAATATTACCCGGAGAAAGCGCTGTACCGTGCCCAGGTAACTTTTAACGATAATGCCATGATCAACGCGCTGAACGTTTTGCAGGATGTGGCGCTGAAGCAAAATGACCTGGAAATAGTAAGCCCCGGTTTAATTGCGCCCTGCGCCGAAGCCGTACAAAAAGGTATTAAATGTATATTGAATACGCAGATAAAGGCAAATGGCAAACTAACCGCATGGTGCCAGCAATATAACCAAAATACCCTGGTGCCTGAAACAGCCCGCGCTTACGAATTGCCGTCCATCAGCGGATCGGAAAGTGTAGGTATAGCCGAGTTTTTAATGAGCCAGCCTAATCCGTCGAAAGAGATAAAAACAGCTGTTAACGCTGCTGCCGATTGGTTTCAGACAGTGAAAATTGTGGGCTACAAAATGGTGAGCGTAGCGACTCCGGGTGCGCCAAATGGCCGCGACAGGCAATTAGTTGCCGATGCCGGCGCCCCAACCATGTGGGCAAGGTATTATGAGATAGGTACTAATAAACCTTTCTTTTGCGACAGGGATGGCATAAAAAAATACAGCATCGCTGAGATTGGCTTTGAACGCCGTAACGGCTATGCCTGGTATGGCACGTGGCCTCAGCACTTTTTGGATAAAACCTACCCGGATTGGGTAAAAAAATGGGGCAAATAGGCTTAGCTGATAATCACTATTATATCAGGATACCATGAAATATACATTGCTGTTTTGTTTGTCAATTTGCATACTCAACGTTAACGCGCAATCGAAGAAAAAAATAATTGTGGCCCAGGATGGGAGCGGCAACTATACCACCGTTCAGGCGGCTATTGATGCGGTGCCGGCAGGTAATGCGTCGCCGGTAGAGATTTTTATAAAGAAAGGCGTTTATAAGGAGATGGTCAATTTGCCTGCTGGGAAAGATAACGTAACGATGACCGGCGAGGATAAGGATAAAACCATTATCACGTTTAACAATCATACCGGGGGTAATTTGCCTAACGGTACGCCCGGCAGCACCTATAACTCGGCCACATTTTTTATTTACGCCAATAACTTTAGCGCCAGCAATATTACGGTGATTAACGATGCCGGTTTTAGCGCCGGACAAGCCGTAGGGATATTTGCCAGCGGCGACAAATTACGCTTTAACAACTGCCGGATTACAGGTTTTCAGGATATCCTATTTTGCAGCGGCAATAACAGCAGGCAGTACTACAAAAACTGCTATATAGAAGGGACTACCGATTTTATTTTCGGCCCCTCTACCTGTGTATTTCAAAGCTGCGAAATGCACAGCAAAAAAAATTCACATGTAACAGCGGCCTCGACACCGGCAACATCGGCATACGGCTTTGTGTTTTTTGATTGTAAACTGACTGCTGATACAGGTTTGCATGGTGTAGATCTTGGCCGCCCCTGGCGGCCAACCGCCAGTGTAACCTACATCCGATGTAATATCGGCGATCATATTCTACCTGTGGGATGGAATAATTGGGGCAATCCCGCCAACGAGGCTACTGCCCGTTTTGCCGAATACAAAAGCACGGGCCCAGGTGCCAATCCGGAGGGAAGAGTAAAATGGGCCAAACAACTAACCAAAGAAGAAGCAGATAAAATTACCCTGGCAGCCATTTTTGGCAATTGGGATCCCACAAAATCATGATAAGCACGGAATCCAGTTATGGTTTGTAAGAGGCAGGATGCACATGGTTGAATGTATAAGATTTGTTGCATAGTTTAGACGGGTTTATCAGAAAATGAACTCTATCAATCAAAATTTTAACCTTGGTGTTGAATGGAATTTTGAAGTTTGTGTATTGCTGATTGATAATTATAAACAAATTTGCTGTGAAGAACATCCGGTTTAATACTCGTACCCGAAAGAAAGTACTGCTGATACTAATACCCGCGTTGGTTTTAATATTCATGTCCTTTATGCTACCGCCCGATCATATTACTTTGTATATGGCCGGCGATTCCACCATGTCAATCAAAAGCGTAAAAGCCTATCCCGAAACTGGCTGGGGTATGCCTTTCAAAGCCTTTTTTGATCAGACAGTTACTGTAGACAACAAAGCCCAAAATGGCCGCAGTACCAAATCATTTATTTCCGAGGGTTTATGGGCGTCGATATCAGATAACTTGAAAGAGGGTGATTACGTGCTGATACAATTTGGCCATAATGATGAAGTGCCTACAAAGGCTACTTACATTAATGAAGCAGGCTTTACAGCAAACCTGGTACGTTTTATTACTGAAACAAAAGCTAAAAATGCCAACCCGGTTTTAATTACACCGGTTGCCCGCCGTAAGTTTGACGATAAAGGACAAATACAGGGTACGCACGATGTCTACTCGGAATTAGTGCGCAAGGTAGCCGCCGATCAGCAGGTGCCATTGATAGATTTGGATAAAGAGAGCCAGGCCTTAGTGCAAAAATATGGCACTGATGATTCAAAGTATCTATATAACTACGTCGCACCGGGCCAAAACCCGAACTATCCCGGAGGAAAATCAGACGATACCCATTTCAGCGAACTGGGTGCCCGTAAAATGGCTGAAATTGTTCTGGCCGATATCCGCGCGTTAAAGCTACCGCTTGCGGATAGGATAGTGAAAGTAAGGATGCCGCCACCAATTAAAAAAGCGTCTGCAACACAGGATACTCTCGCCACGCCAACCGTAGTAAAACAATAACAGCGCAAGCCATGAAACAGAATATAACCCTTTTTGCAAAAGCCTTATGCATGCTTACGCTGGTATCGTTCACTATACCTGCGCCATCAAAGATCACCATTTGGATGATTGGCGATTCCACTATGTGCTTGTACCCAATCCGCCAGGCACCTATAACAGGCTGGGGAATGCCGTTTGCCAATTATTTTGATCAGAGCGTCAGGGTTGCTAATCACGCGCGCGGCGGTCGCAGTACACGTACCTTTTTATCCGAAGGTTTATGGAAGCCTGTTGCCGATAGCATGCAGGCAGGTGATTATGTGTTTATTCAATTTGGCCATAATGACGAGGCTAAGGAACCGCAATATGCGGCAAGGTATACCTCAGTGCCTGATTATAAAACTAACCTAATTAAATTCATAACCGAAGCAAGGGATAGAAAAGCAATCCCAATTTTAGTTACGCCGGTAAGCCGCCGCAGTTTTGATAAAGACGGAAAAGCCAAAGAAACTCACGTGGAATATAGCGCAGCCGTATTTGAAGTTGGGACGCAAATGAATGTGCCTGTTATTGATCTTGATAAAAAAAGCCGTGAACTGTATCAGGAAATGGGTCCTACGCGCGTAAAATACCTGGCAATGGAAGTTGATTCAGCTGAGCATCCCAACTATCCGCGCGGACAAAAAGATAACACACACTTTAACGAATACGGGGCACGCCGCATGGCCGAAATTGTATTGAACGACATTAAAGCGCAGCACATATCAGATTTAGAAAACCGTATAGTACATGGGATGAACGCTCCCACGGTTAATCCGCAGGTAAAATGAGATATAACGAAAAAGATGATGTGCATAAAGTTATGGGTAATGGCACTCGTGCCCGGCCGCTTAAATAAATATTGTGACTAATTATGATTAAGAAAGAAGATATGACCAAAACAGTTTTAACCGCTGCAGCTTGCGTGCTGTTTACTGCTGCATCATTTGCGCAGAGCGCAGCAACCACATGGAAAAGCAGCGCCGAGCCATTGGCCGAGATGGAGAAGTTAAGAAAACTTATCAAAGCGCCGGTATTTAAAAAGGCGGATTTCCCCATAACTAAATACGGGGCAGTAGCCGATGGCAAGACTAACAATACCGAGGCATTTAAAAAAGCCATTGACGATTGCAGTAAAAGTGGTGGCGGTACCGTTACCGTACCATTGGGTACCTGGTTAACCGGCGCTATTTGCCTGAAAGATAACGTAAACCTGCATTTGGTGGACAGCGCGAAAATCATGTTCAGTCTGGACAGCAAGGATTACCCCATTGTTTTTACCCGTTGGGAAGGTATTGAGTGCATGAATTACTCGTCGTTAATATACGCCAACGGCGCAACCAATATTGCGGTTACAGGTAATGGAACGTTGGATGGGCAAGCCAACTGGCAGGCGGGACATTGGTGGAACTGGACCACAGGCGCTGCCCGTACTAAACTGGCAGAACTGAATAAGCAAAAAATAGATCCTACAAAGCGTATAATGGGCGATGGCTCCAACCTGCGGCCTAATATGGTGACTTTGGTTAATTGTAAAAATATCCTTATCTCGGATGTTAAGATGCAAAACTCGCCAATGTGGTTTATGCACCCGCTGTTGTCCGAAAACATCACCATATCAAACGTGAAAGTGGTATCGCACGGGCCAAACAATGATGGCTGCGACCCCGAATCGTGTAAAAACGTATTGATTACTCATTGCCTGTTTGATACCGGTGATGATTGTATTGCCATAAAATCAGGCCGTGATGAGGATGGCAGGCGTATTAACCGCCCGGCGGAAAACCATATTGTTGAATGGTGTACCATGAAAGATGGTCACGGTGGTGTGGGCATTGGCAGCGAAATATCAGGCGGCGCCAAAAATATTTATGCTATGAATTGTGATATGGATTCACCGAACTTAAATATCGTTTTACGATTAAAGACAAGTTCATTCCGCGGCGGTATCATTGAAAACATATTTATGAAGGATGTTAAAGTAGGCACGTTTAAAGATGCAGCGGTATCATTTAATATGTATTACGAGACCCCAAAAGACGGCAAGCCAGGCGACTTTATGCCAACTATCCGAAATATTTGGGTAGAGAACCTGAGTGTTGAAAAGGGTGGCAACTATGGTGTATTTGCGCATGTCTATCCTCAATCACCGGTGCAAAATCTGCACGTGGTAAACTGTGATATGCGCGGCGTCAAAACACCAACCCAGGTTGACAACGTGACCAACATGGTCTATGACAACGTAAAAATGAATGGTGTAATAGCCGCTGTACCCGCTATTAAATGAAAAAACTAATAGCTTGTATAGTAATTGCTATATCCTGCCACGCAATAGCGCAAAAGCGCATAGTCGTGGCGCAGGATGGTAGTGGCACATATAAAACCGTACAGGAGGCGCTGAATGCTGTGCCGCTAAATAATACCTCGCCGGTGCTGATCTATATTAAGAATGGTATTTATAAGGAAAAGCTCAAACTGGACAGCACCAAGAATTTTGTAACCATACAGGGTGAATCTAATACTGGGACTATCCTAACTTATGATGACCATCCCGGCAAAGTATCGCCCACAGGCGGCACATTTACCAGCAGATCATCATACAGCTTTTTAGTTTTAGGCAACGATTTTAAAGCTGAAAATATCACTATCCAAAATGATGCAGGTTTCAATGCCGGGCAATCAATAGCGATTGAATGCCATAGCGATAAGGCCATATTTAACAATTGCCGGCTGGTGGGCAACCAGGACATCGTGTTTCTGAATAGCGAAAGCAGTCGGCAGTATTATTATAATTGCTACATTGAGGGTACAACTGATTTTATTTTCGGTGCGGCTGCTGCCTGGTTCGAGAAATGCCATATCCACAGCAAAAAGAACTCGCATATTACGGCATCATCAACCCCGCAAGACCACGATTTTGGCTTTGTGTTTAATAACTGTACACTTACAGCTGATACCAACCTGCACATGGTATCGCTGGGCAGGCCATGGCGGCCATATTCAAAAGTGGTTTATATGCACACCAATATGGGGCCGCAGATAAAACCCGAGGGCTGGTCGGATTGGAACAACGAACACCGGTCGGCCACCGCGCGGTATTACGAATTTGAGAATACCGGACCGGGCGCAAATACTGCAAAACGTGTCGATTGGTCACACCAGCTTACCGCTGCCGAAGCAAAATTGATAACCGTAAAAGCGGTGCTTAGGGGATGGGACCCATCGGGCACTGTTAAATAAAACAAACAAGACTAACTACCAAAAAGAGCCTGATACATGAGCGTAAGACGTACCTTTTTAAAGCAAGCCGGTTTAGGGCTGTTGGCCATTCCGGCAACATCCTTAGCTGCAAATTTAAGTACTGATCATATCGATCATTCAAATATTGAGGGCAACGGCCCAACCCCACTGGCAACGGGCGATATTGCCCTTAATGTTAAAGATTTTGGCGCAACAGGTAATGGCACAACAAAAGATACGGTAGCCATACAACAGGCAATTGATAGGTGTAGCATACTTGGAGGTGGTATAGTAACAGTACCAGCAGGAGAGTATTTGACGGGCGCGATAGCCTTAAGATCGAATACCACCTTGCATTTAGAGAAAGATGCCATCATCCGCGGATCATCAGATTTTAAGGATTATGTGGTAATGCAGGTGCGTTGGGAGGGTAAATGGATCCAGGGCTACTCAGGGTTGATATATGCCCTTGGTGCGCACAATATCGGTATCACTGGTCCTGGTAAGATAGCAGGTAGCAAAACCACAGGAGGTAGGCCCAGTGGCCCTGATGGCTTGCGCCACCCGGCATTGATAGAGCCTATAGATTGCCAGGGTATCAACTTCGACGGTTTTTCGACTGAGTATCAATTGATGTGGTCGATGCACCTCACGTTCTCTGATAATATCACAGTGAAAAATGTAACTATAAGAAGCACGGGCGGCAATGGAGATGGTATAGATGTGGATTCGTGCCGGAACGTAACCATCGATAACTGCGACATCACGGCGGGCGATGATTGTATATCACTAAAATCAGGTCGTGGCATGGAAGCTTATAAATTGCTGCGCACTACAGAAAATGTAACCATTACAAATTGCACTTTTAAAGGTCTCATATTCGCGTGTATAGGTATCGGAAGCGAAACGTCTGGCGGTATCCGTAAGGTAAGAATAGAAAAATGCAAGTTTGTGGGAGCCAAAACTTTTGCCCTTTATATGAAGAGCCGGGTTGGCCGCGGGGCTTTCCTGGAAGACATTACCTGCAACGATCTGGACGTAGAGGGATGCGAAGGCGGTATGCTGCGCTTTAACCTGATGGGTAGCGGTCTGCAGGACCAGGTGCCGGTACCTGGGGATGAGGGCATCCCAACCACCAAAAACTTTAAGTTTACCAATATTCGTGTGAAAGATGTACCGGTGTTGGTTGATGGCGGAACAGGGATTCATCCAAATAAACCACTGCAAGGCTTTGTGCTGAGTAATATTACAGGTACGTGCAAAAAAGGTATATCTCTGGTAAATATAAAGGATGCTAAAGTAAAAGATATTAATGTAACCGGCTTTACCGGACCATTGATGACTGTGTACAACGTAAGCGGTAGTATTCTTAAAGATGCAGTAACAGTCGATCCTCCTAAATTCCCGGATCCGATCGCTGCGCCGGCTACACCATATGTTTTGAAATAGTTAAAGGAAGCACTTATTAAAAACTACATAAAATGAACTCTAAAAATTCAATACCCAAAAAAATGTTATGGCGGCTGGCCATAGCGGCTATGGCAGTATGCTGTAACGGATTGGCGAATGCACAAACCGGCACAGCATTCAGTTATACACAAGTTGACCCGCGCCCCTTTGCAGATAACGCCGGGCATTGGTACGGTATATTTGACAAAAGCAATGTAATTAATGCCCGCCCCGGCAGGCCTAAATATCAGCCAACGGAATTAACTAACATCGCCGATAATATCTTGCTATTTCAAAAGGATAACGGGGGATGGCCTAAGAATTACGACATATTTGCAGTATTGACACAGGATCAAAAAGACAGCCTTATAGCTGCAAAGAAAGTATTAAATACCACTTACGATAACGGTAGCACTTTTACGCAAATAGATGTGCTGTGCAACGTGTACACCGCTACAAAGGTGGAAAAATATAAAGACGCGGCACTAAAAGGCTTTGATTATATTATGGCATCGCAATACAAAAACGGAGGCTGGCCTCAATACTTCCCGCTGGAGAATAATTACAGCAGGTGTGTGACATATAACGACGGCACATTTCAAGGCATTATGGAATTGCTGCAAGGTGTGGTGGATAACCAAGCAGCATATGCGTTTATAGATAAAGCGTCGCGCAAGAAATTGGTGGCCGCTTACGATATGGGTATGGATTGTATTGTGAAAACCCAGATAAACGATGCAGGTAAGCCAACCGCCTGGTGCCAGCAATATGACGAGGTAACCCTTCAACCCGCCTGGGCGCGTAAATTTGAACCACCAAGCATTTGCAACCAGGAGAGCGCTAACCTGGTGGGTTACCTAATGACGCTTGAGCATCCTAAAAAAGAGGTTGTGAAAGCAATTGAAGACGCTGTGGTTTGGTTTAAGGAATCGGAAATTCAGGGTATCCGGGTAAAAGTTATCCAGGCACCGAGGCTGGTAACCCCATTCAGGATATCAACGGCTGATAGAGTTGTGGTGGAAGATCCCGCCGCTCCGCCAATTTGGACACGTTACTATGAATTGAAAACACACAAGCCGCTGTTTTGTAACCGCGACAGCAAGGTGGTATACTCCTTAGCTGAAGTTGACCGCGAACGCCGGGACGGTTACTCGTGGTATAACTATGCACCGCAAAAAGTGCTGGATAAATATCCCGAATGGGAAAAGAAACATGGGGCATCGAAATAGTGAAGCTGATATTGAGAGGGGCCGTCTTAAAAGACGGCCCCTTTTTTGTCACATAATCCATCTTAATTGATACAAAGGCTGTTTTTTTATCTATACATTTGTTTCTATATTTAGATGCCCTTGCCAATTTGGGGATTTTGACCAATATTTTCCAGTATTTGAATGAAGTTTAAAGTAGCCTGTAGGGTTTTTTATTTTGCTGTATTTGTATTGCTGGTTGCCGGTGGGGCAAATGCGCAAATAAAATGCAAGATCGAACATTATTCAACCGAAGACGGATTGTCGCACAACCGGGTAATGTACATGATCAAAGATCATGAAGGTTTTATGTGGTTCGGTACCTGGGATGGCATAAACCGCTTCGATGGGCATAATTTTACAGTTTACAAATCGCGGCCGGGCGATACCTCCAGCTTAAAAAACAACCGCGTAGATGATATAGTTGAAGATAATGCAGGTTATTTATGGCTGAGGACTTATGACAACCGTATTTACCGATTTGATAAAAAGAAAGAACAATTTTTGGCAATAGCCGCTAAAACCTCAGGTAAGGTAAGCCAACCGGTTTTTAATAATATTATATTAACCAGAAGCGGGCAAATATGGCTGATGACCAAAAACCAGGGTGTGTTTTTAATTCCCCAGCCGGGTTCTCCCCATCCGGAGTACATCCAATTCGCTGCCGAATTTGACAGTGGTTTACATATCCCCTCCAATACCATTAACTTTTTTTATGAAGACCGGCAATCCGACATATGGGTTGGCACGCCAAACGGCATTTGCTGCTTAAAAAAGGGAATAAATGGAAAGTACAGCAATATTAACCAGGGCCCCGATTTCTCGACTAAAGACAATTTTACCTGTGCTGTCGACGCCGGAGATAAGTTGTTGTTTGGTACTAATACGGGTGATTTGATTTGTTATGAAAAGCCGACCAGGAAAATTATCCGCGAAAAGATATCCGCCCGCAGCTTAAACGCGCTTTGCGTATCAAAGAAGAGCGAACTTGTTTATGCGTCAACCTCGGGCGGCGAGATTATTTCGATAAACAACGGTGATTTAAAGACGCAAGTATCAACCATGCCCGAGGCCGACCAATTTTTCTCGTTATACGAAGACCGGTCGGGCTTATTATGGGTTGAACCTGAAAAACGCGGTGTCATTAAGTTCAACCCGGCCAATAAATCGTTCAAGCGCTTTTCCCAGCAAACCGATGCCTATTATAATCATATCGACCGAGTTTTTAAGGTTTTTGAAGATAAGAATGGGTTGGTTTGGGCCAGTATGCAAGGCGGAGGCTTTGGCTATTATGACAAAGCAAAAGATGCTATTGATTATTTTTACGATGAACCCGGAGCGCCCGACTATCATTTTTCGAATATTGTCATCTGCTCGTACCTTGACCCAACAGGGATATTGTGGCTAAACACGGATGATAAAGGACTGAATAAAGTTGTTTTCCAGCGGAATGATTTTAATCAGAAGCTTATTGTTGATCGTACTGTGATCCGGTCGGACAATGAAATTAGGGGCATTTGTAACGACAGCAAGAACAGGCTGTGGATGGCCTCTAAGTCTGCAGGCTTATATGTTTATAATAACAAGGGGCAGCCGGTAAACATTACACTTTTAAATAAACCGGCTGAGGGAATTGGTGTGGTTTACAATATTATGCAGGATAAAAATGGTAATATTTGGCTTGGTACCCGGGGCAATGGCTTATTTAAAGCCGAGCCGATAGACGCCGAACAAACGGTATACCAGTTAAGCCATTTTGTTACAGATAAGAACAACCCGTATAGCCTTAGCAGTAATGTAATTTATTCTTTATTACAAGATAAAAAGGGACGTATTTGGGCCGGTACGTACGAGGCGGGTTTAAACCTTATAGACGTTAAGGGCGGGCAAACCCAGTTCATCAACACAAGAAACGCGTTTAAAAACTACCCAAAAGGCGCTTTTGTAAAAATAAGGAACCTGGAAGAAGATGCCGGCGGAAGATTATGGATAGCTACTACCGACGGCTTGTTGGTGGTTGATGCTAACCAAAACGATGTAAACAATTACAGGTTTGTCAGTTATAGTAAAATAGCCGGTGATAAAGAAAGTCTCGGTAAAAACGATATCCAGTTTATTTATCGCGATATCGAAAATAACATGTGGTTATGCACATCGGGCGGGGGGTTAAACAAGGCTATCGGCAACGATCCTTTTAACAAACTGAAGTTTAAGGTGTATACAACTGATGATGGACTGACAAGCGATTATATTTTAAGCTGTATAGAGGACAATGGGGGTAATATTTGGTTGGCAACGGAGAATGGTTTGTCGAAATTTAACGCCAAAACTAATAGGTTTATCAATTATGATTCGTACGATGGGCTGCCTAAAACAGGGTTCTCTGAATCGTCGACCTTAAAACTGCCTAATGGCAACCTGGTTTTTGGCGGTATTACAGGCTATGTATCGTTTAACCCGGCCGGAATTGTTAACCACAAGATCAACGTAAATATGGCCCTAACCAATTTACAGATCAACAATGAAGATGTTAAACCGAGCGATAACGACCACGTGTTGGCAGCAAATATTGACGACGCGCAAAACATCAGGTTGAAATACAATGAGAATATCATTAGTATTGATTATACGGTGCTTGACTATCGATTGGGTAATAAGCAATCGTACGCCTATCGTTTACAGGGGTTTGATAAAAAATGGCATAATAACCAAGGCCAGCGCCGCGCTACCTATACCAACTTACCCCCCGGCGACTATACCTTTGAAGTTAAGAGTTTAAATAGCAACCTTTACTCAAATGTCCCGTATAAAAAGGTGGGCATTACCATATTACCTCCGCCCTGGCTTACCTGGTGGGCTTATTTAATATACGCTATTGTTACCATTATTGCCATTGAAGCAGCTCGGCGTATTGCTTTGACCATGCTGAAATTAAGGCACCGTATCTCGGTAGAACAAAAACTGGCTGAACTGAAATTGAGTTTTTTCACCAATGTATCTCACGAATTACGTACTCCCTTGACTTTGATATTAAACCCGATTGAAGAAATATATAAACGTGAATCGCTGTCAGCGCGCGGGTACGAGCATATTAACACTGTACGTAAAAACGCCAAGCGCATGGTGCGGTTTATTAACCAATTACTGGACCTGCGTAAACTGCAAAGTGGCAAGGCGGTGCTAAAGGTATCGCAGGTGGATATTGTGTCCTTTGTGAGGAAGATAAGCGAATACTTTACCGACGCCGCACGCGAGAAAGACATCAACCTGGAAATTATAGGGATGGAGAATGAACTTTACGCCTGGATTGACGCGGAGAAGATGGACATCGTTATTTATAACTTACTGTCTAACGCATTTAAATTTACACCCAAAGAGAAAAGCATTAAAGTTATTATCAATAAAGTAGCAGGTACAGACCGGCTGTTGATTGATATTGCCGACCAGGGCCAGGGTGTTGCCGAAGATAAGCTTGCTGATATATTTGAATTATACTACGAAGGCGAGCACAGCGAAGGTAAAAACCTGAAAGGTACCGGCATAGGTTTGGCCCTATCAAAAGAATTGGTTCAACTGCATCACGGTAAAATATCCGCTAAAAACAATGTCGACAAAGGTCTTACGGTAACTGTTGAGTTGAAAACCGGCAATGAGCATTTAACACACGATGAGGTAATATTTGTTGATTTGCCCGAATTACCACATGAACTTGAGGAGACATTGGAAGAGCTTTCGATACACGCGACGCAGCATGTGGGTTATCAGCATAATTCAAGTACGCCGCTTGTGTTATTGGTAGAAGACAACCGGGAGTTACGAGTGTTTTTACAGACGCAACTGAGCGGAGCTTATCGTGTTGAAGTGGCCGAGGACGGGGAAGAGGGATTGAAGAAAGCGTTTAAGCTTTTGCCGGACCTGGTTTTAAGCGATGTAATGATGCCTAAAATGGATGGCATACAAATGCTGGACAAGTTGAAAAATGACACCCGTACCAGCCACATCCCAATTGTATTACTTACGGCCAAATGTTCGGTTGAAAGCCAAATTGAGGGGCTGAAATATGGAGCTGATTTTTATATCACCAAACCATTTCAAAACGACTTTTTGCTAACCTGTATCCAAAACCTGATCACTCAGCGAAAAAAAATATTTGAAACCCTGCTGGCCAGGAAAAAGTCAATTGAACTGAACCCTGGGGAGATCACGATAACCCCACAGGATGAGGTCTTTTTGCAAAAGATCATCAAGATTGTAGAGGAACATATGTCGGACCTGGAGTTCAATATTGATGCTGTCGCTGAGTCGATAAATATGGGGCGATCTACTTTTTATAAGAAGTTTAAAAGCCTGACCAGCCTGGCGCCGGTGGAGTTTGTACGCGAAATGCGCCTGAAACGAGCCAAGCAATACCTTGACGCAGGCGAACATAATATTGCCGAAATTGCTTACTCGGTAGGGTTTAATAACGCCAAGTATTTTAGCACTTGTTTTAGGGAACAATTCCAGTTATCGCCTACCGAGTATTTGAAAATGAAAACGACCAAAGCATAGCAACCGGGCGTAAAATAAAACAGCGCCGACTATCC
>Ga0075036_1066722_pt1 | contig 15968 bp, 32 predicted proteins | sample OrgsoiRN2013_053_FD_67571 | JGI IMG/M metagenome (GOLD analysis project Ga0075036, IMG submission 67571) | Permafrost soil microbial communities from the Arctic, to analyse light accelerated degradation of dissolved organic matter (DOM) -... | ecosystem: Environmental > Terrestrial > Soil >... | reverse complement strand
TTAAAAATGAAAGTATAATCACTGTCATCGCAAAGGAATAATCATGCACCCTCTACTAATTATCTGGTATATTTGGCTCACTGGTTGCTTCTCGGGCTACACATACGTTGCGTACAGGAAGAGTTTGTGGAGTTTCAACGAAGCCAAACCCTGGGCTAAGCGCAGTCTGTTGTTTCTCGCGCTCTTTATCGTTACTGGAATTTGTGAGAGCTACTTCAAATGATCGCCCTCTACTTCGGTTACGGTCTATTCATCCTCTACTGTTTCCTCATCTTGGCTGTTAGCGCAATGTGCTGGCTAGGTATTGGATTGAGCGTGCTGGCGTTCTTCAATGAAGACCACAACGTAGATGCTGATTGGCGCCCTATCGCAGTCACTCTGTGTGTCGTTGGGCTACTCGGTCAGTGGGCTATCTTGAAAACTGCCGACATCATCATTCCGTTAATGTGGTATTCGCTTCCTCCTCTTCCTCCTCTATTTGGATAGGAACAACCATGACTCTCAATTTCACTGAGTTCTACCATTACCTCGACATTGTCTTCGCGACTGGTCTTGGTATCATTATCGGTCTGGCTATTGGCTATACCGTTGCACGCGGAGACCGCAAGAAATGACCTTAACTGTACAAGACTATGATGTAGTTCAGAAGGCGGCCACCCGTGCTCGCTCTCTGGCTGCCGACATCTCTGCAATGAAAAATCTCCTCAAAAGTTCTCCAACGCTCAGCTTCGATCCTCAGGCAGTGGCTGAAATTGAAGCCGCTCTTACGGGCGCCGCTGACCGTGAGAAGCTTCGTGTGATCACGACCATTAACACAGCAATGGGAGTGGTAGCTCCATGATCACACTTTCCATTGAAGACATGCAACGAATCATCTACAATGGTATGGTTGTTGCTGTCACACAGCATCAAACCCGGCCAGTGGGATATGTTTGCAATAGTGAGTTCCTTCTCGGCCTCCACGAACAAGCCGGTAAAATGGCTTGCAACGTACAAAGCTCTCCCAACTATCCAATCGACCTCGAGCGCGTCGCCGCGGTTCTGTGACGGTGGCTATAATGCTCGATTTATCTAAACCGCTTCCCGAACAATCTCCTGTCGCGATCAAACCTATAGTACCAATCAAACCTACTACTTCCAAGTGGTGGTGTCTGATTGGTATTCATGAATACAAGATCATCAAAGAGCAAGGTTGGTGTCGAGAATGTGACGGCATTGAAATTGATGAATGGACCATATACACTATGCAATGTGTATGTTGCGGGAAGTTGAAGGAACAAAAATGCTCTTAAATCTATCGAAGAAGCCACCCGTGACTGTACCCATCCTCCCCATTCCACCTGAAGTTCGGATTTTGAAAGACGAAGCTCCTATTCGTCCTCAAATCCCTACCGAACCGAAACAGCCGTCTCGCTTCTGGTGCTTCTTCGGCATCCATAAGTTTGAAATCAAAACAGAAACCACATGGGAGACAACTGACCGCGGTAAGACCATCGCTAAAGGTCCAATGTATATTTTACGTTGCCCTGTGTGCGGAAAGATGAAGGCGGAGCGTCTGGGGTCTGGTGCGTGATAAAGGATTATGTTCCGCACCAGGATGTCAGTCGTCTGTCCGTCTGGGAATTGAGAAGCTTCGCGTTCAATCCTAAGCGGAACTCTCGAGTCCGACGAAAAGTCATTAAGCGGGAGATGGTTCGAGCAACGTACGGAAAGGTGCCTTTTGGGTTCTGGGAAAGTGTAGTCGCTAATGGAACAGAAATCGAACCAGGATACTTTGTTGTGGACGTAGAAGGACAGATTCGTCTGTATTGCTCTCGTCTTGAATCGAAAGCGGCTTTCTTACGCCGCTGGGTTGACGTTACTTCTCGGACGTAGTATGATGAAGGGGAAGAGTACTGATCCCTCACTAAGAGACGTTTCGCTCCTTCGCTTCCTCTGAACCCCATGTACTTCGTGTACATGGGGTTTTTCTTTGTCTGCGTAAGTGTGTTTATCTCTCCTCTTTATTCCATTGTACTGCTCGTGACACTTTCATGAATCGCTATAATGGACTCATTTTTCGAAATACTATTGACTTGCGTCGTCAGATAGAGAGATAATATCAGCAAGGAAGGGAAGACTTGAATCGCTTCTTCCTCGTCGTAATTCATGTCTTCTCAACCTTACAGGGGCCGGCCAACGGCCCCTTCTTTTTGTCTGGTGGAAAGTTCCGCGCATATATCTCTTTACCACTTTCTTAGTCCCCTGCGTATAATTGCTGTTAAGCAAATAAAGTACGTAACCAGTGGGAATCAGAGAACAAAAATCAGCAGAGACACATACGCGCAAAGTCAAAGTATTGCATTTGATGCTAACTGGCATTGTCGGAGAACTTCATAAGCTGAGTACTCTTGAGAAGAATGTAATAAGCCGAATGATCAGCAACTCTATTTTTGATATGCGGGTTATTTGGAGTGGGATGTATAGCCAAGGATTAGTTGACGCAATATCATTAGCGCCAAAGACTCAGAAGTGTGCTGAGCATTATTATCCACGTCAAGTTGCAGGGCAGAGAATTCTTCAGCACATCGAAAGATACAAAGGTATTTCTTTGAAAAAATTAGAAGAATTCCTTGACGTATTCACAAGAGTTCATTATACTACAAGTCAAGAAAATCAATTGCTAAAACCATACCAGAAGGTCGATACGTTTATCTCTCCGGAGCACTCGTATCAAATGGCCGGTATAACCCTCGTAAAAGCAAAATAACAATGTCCGTAATATTGATCGAAAAGATCATCATCGCAATTACCCTCCTGTCTATGATCCCTGGCTTTATCTGGGGATGGAAAGACGCCCATTTGGAAGACCTACCAGCCCGCATCTTCCTTGCATTCATAGGTGCAATAATACCTCCAATTGCTATCGCAACCGTTCTAGTAATGGTTGCAATAATTGCAGCCGCTCTAACCTTTATCTTCTCCTAACTAAGGTCTCACCCATGAAAAGTAAATTCCTGCCGCTTGCCGTTCTTTCCGCCGCACTCGCTCTTATTGTTGGTTGTCAGAAAGAACCAGAAGCAACTGTTCGTACTGGCAATTTCAAAGTAGAGAAACTCTTCACTACTAAAGAAGGCTGTACAGTGTCTCGTTTCTACGATGACCGTACCGTCTACTTCACTGACTGCCGTGGCGGAACTTCGTATGAAGCATCGTGTGGCAAGAACTGTGTTGAAAGTGTAGATGTGAATGGTCGTACCCATGAGTGATGAAGAAGAGCCAACCAAAGTTCCTGGTTCCGCAGAAGAGGCAATTGCTCGGTACGAAGAAGAACTAGATCCAACTCCACAGGATACCGAATGGTCATGAAGAAGTTTTTAATGGCGGCAATGTTGTCGTCAGCGTTTCTACTATCTGGTTGTAATGAAGTAACGCCGGAACAGCGTGAAGCGGCACAAGCTACCAATCAACGAAATATGTCATCTCCTGACGTTGTTGGCGTTCTACCAGACGGTCGTAAAATCCGTCACGTTACAGTAGTGGTTCCTAATCAGTATAGTCATCACGTCTATTTCGTGGATAACGCAACTGTATCAACTAACTACAGTGAACAACACGGGAAAGTCTCCACTATGGAGACTCGAGTGACACTGTCCCCCAATCCAACGAACGATGAAATCATTGCTGCAGCTGAAAAGCTGAAAGTGCAACAACGGGCTGCAGATGAAGCTGAACTTGCCCGCCTGAAAATCCGTCTAGGCATTCAATGACCAAAAAACGTGCACTCCGCGCTTATTGTGTGGAGTTCTCGGCCTTTCAGACACCAGGTTACACGAAGCGCGTACCAGAATTTGATACTATCCAAGTTCAAGTACTGGCCGCTGGTGTCGATGAAGCCAAACACCTGGCGTGTCGCCAAACCCTTACCCGATTCATCTCATCTATTCCTAAGCACGTATCGAACATCTGTTGGTCGAAGGATACAAAGTATCCGGGAGCTGGCTACATGTCCGTTCAATATCCACGTGGTCCTAGACTCTCAGCGCCGTATCATATGACCAAGCGTATGAAGATCGAAGTTACCCTAGGGAATATCCCTGTACAATTATGTTTTAACTTCGGAGACTGAATGTCCAACGAGTACGCAATCCAACGCTTCGCATGCTTTACCACAGAAAATCTGGAACTAGCACTAGAAAACAGAACACTTGGTCATGAAAATCGTGCTCAGATCGAATTTGCATTGATGGCTCGGCCACCGCGCTGCTATCAGTATGGACGCCAGTCTAAGTTTACTGGTTCAGATGGTAGCACGCTATCATTCGGCACTAAATCTAAGCCGTTCGATCTAGCTAAGGTGATGGAAGCTGAGAATGCTTACATTGAGCATTTGATGGCTAAGCCGCTCAACGTGCCTGATGACTCGCTAGTCAAGAAGTGGATCAACAACCAAACCGCTATCATTCGCAAAGTAGTTCCAGGCCTAATTGCAATGGACTTGACGGCAGTTCAGCCAATGTCCGCTCACGTCTCTGTGTTACCGTCGATGTTTAAGACGTTGATTGCTGAACGCGCTCTCGCCTTTCCGGATCCTACCTACTTCGACGCTGAAGCGGTGATTCGTGCTGATAAGGATCTTCAGCAAATTGGCGCTCCATCGTGGATGAAAGGTCAAGAGATTGGTCGTGGTCTACGCGATCTGCCTGGTAATCTGTGCATGGAAGTGCCAATGACTGCCTGCAACGACTACCTCGATCGTGAACGCTCAACTGCCGCTAAAGATGTGTGGGAAGAGCTTCGCAAGATGACAAGTACCATGAACGTTCCTATCATCACAGCAACGGCACCTGAGCATCCACCAGCAAGTATCATGACGTCTATGGCTTCCGGCATTTATCCCGATCGTCGCATCTTCTTTCAAGACTTTTTCGAAGGTCATATGTCGTCCTATAAGCGGGCGAAAGAGACTGACATTACATTCCAAATCCACGCCGACCGTTCAGCTATCACGAGTGCGCCAGTGGAGATGATGGTAACAAAAGTTCGAGACCACGGCGACTCTGAGAAAGTGGAATTCGATATCAGTAAAACGAAACTTTGGGGCAATTGGGCCGCAGAGAGTTCGACAAAACGTGACGCAACGGCAGAAACACTGGCCATCTTAGGCATCGGAGAAGCACAATGAGTATTGTAACCTGGATTAAAGAGTTGTTTGGAACACGTTGGTCTGACAAAGAAGTCGTCCAATACGTTGGCGATACAATGGATCACGGCATTGACGAGACACCTGAACACATTCGCCAACTTCGCAATCGTCGTCCGTCTCTACATCAACGCCAACGTCTGCTGGTAGATGCTAAGATTCGTGAATTGGAGGCTAATTTGAAGTCTCGCTATGACCGTGATGTGGAAACGAAGCGCGTCAAAGAAGAAGCGAAGCGTACTGCTACTATCAATCTCGCAGAAAGCCAGCGTCGTGCGAATGAATCTCACAATGTGAAGCCTCGCGAGACATATAAGTCGCCGAAGTGTGATGTAGATGACGATAATGTGGGTTGGACTCCTCCAGCTCAATCGTATAGCGCACCGGCTCCAAGTTCGAGCTATCATGGTGGACATAGTTCATCACACAGTTCTTCGCATAGTCCAAGCTACTCCCATTCACATAGTTCGTCGTGCTCACATTCGCACAGCTCATCTGATAGCGGCTCTTCGTACTCGTCATCTGATAGCGGCAGCTCTTCTAGCAGCTGTGACTAATTTCAACCGAGCGGTCACCCGGCCGCTCTAACCTTCTTGGAGTTTCTATGCATATCATTATCCGTGAACCAATTGCTCTTGAATGTGGTCAACTGTTTACTCGACATCTGTCATATATGCTGCACAGCATCAACGTGGAATATAGCAGCAAAGGGATCAATGCTATGTCAGTTAATCCACAAGTCGTCTCACTGGATGCAAATGGCGTTGACACCCTACTGGATGCTATCGCTCAACATCACAGTGGCGATAAGACTGGCGTGACGTTAATGCGCGAATCTGCTGGATATTACGTTCTCCAGGTGTATCATGATTGAGATACTGTGCCAGGTTCCTGGTGTATCTCAGTTCATTCGAATTCCGTTGCCTGAGAACTCAGGTACATGGGAATGCACTGACATTCTGAACCAAGCTGCATATATCGTACCTGCTGGTACCAGACGGCCGAGCTCTGTAGTAAACGGTAACTCAATTATCGATCTACAAATGGCGCAAGCCATTTGGGATATGCATGCAGCACCCATTCTAGAACTGCGTCGGAGAATCGAGGCATGAAGTTCAAAGCTGCTGTTGACATCGGTTCAGGTTTCTCGACTTGGACTGATACTATAGAAGGCGACACTCTCGAAGAGTTGCTGCAAGCAATTAAAAGTTACAGTCCATATGAGGACTCATATCTGTGTATCCTCGGAAGCACTCAAGAGCCGCCATTGGTATGGGAAGCGATTGAGGAATGTTGGGAGACGTATGTTGTTCCTGCCATTGAAAAACTAGAGCTTGACAAGAAGATAAAACTCGTTGAAAATAATATCGCCAAAGAAGAAGCTTGGTTCATTGAACTAGAATCGACAAAGGCATTCAAACAGAATTATCTCGAGCTACAACGCTCGGTCCTCAAACATCTCAAGGAACAACAATGAACAAATTTATCGGTTACACTCTCCTCGCTGTTCTCGTTCTCATCTTCGTCCTACCCCTGGTAAGCTCTTTCCTCAAGTTCGCCGTCGTAGTCCTGTTTATCGGCTCTCTGGTGTACTTCTACAAGCGCTACAACAAAGGGAATGAAAGCAAGTGACATGGCTGGCTCGGATCATGGCACCTTTCATTCTCAATCACGTTAAGCGGCTGGTAGCTAAAAAAGCTATCTCGCTTGCAATTGCGAAGGTAAAGGCATGGCTGAAGAAGAAAAGTGTAACCAAGACCAAATAGACGGTGACGTCCTTGACCTTGCCGTAAGCGTTCTCGAACGTCGCGGTATAGGTCAGATGGCTGTTCACGAACTACGCGGTCACTCCCGCAAAATCTCTGGCTCTCGTGAATTCACTAGCATGGTGCAGTTCAAGGGCTACGACATAACAGACTTCATCAAATGTATAAACCATGAGCTGGGCAGTGAAGGCATGTTCGCTACCGCAACGTCCAGCTATGAAATTGGTGAATACACCATGACATTCTTGAAGACGACCTGTTGCGATAAGCTAACAGAAGTCCAGTATCGAGGTATTCTCGGTGCCGCTTACAAGAACATCAATCTCCTAACAAATTTCGATCCGACTGAGTTAACTCTTGGTGGGTTCAAGGAACCAATATGATTACCGATCCAAATAAACTGGCTGATATCGCAAAAGAAGCTGGTATCAAAGTTCCAGAAGATATCAACGATTTCGAACTGCACGATTACCTGCACTTTGTTATCTTCATGACCACACAACGTGGCGAAGCGATGCCGTATCCGACTGCTGCACTGGAAAACGCTAAGCTGATTGCAAGCCTCGATGACGAAGCGATCAAAATCGTCTCCATTGAAGACCTGATTGACCTCGGCTTCAAATTCGGCGCACCGACAATCGCTACAATCTAACAAAAATAAGTTGACATGGTAATACGTGTCAACTTATAATCCTCCTCATAAGGTAATACATGAATATTTTTCGTCTACAACTGATGCTTGACTTGCTGGCAGAAATGGCAGTAGAAGTACCAGTTCACGAAGTGACTGGTATGGCAACGTCCTATGATTGGGGCGAAGTCGAGGTAACTCACGTTATCAAAGCATTTGATCTGAATGATTGGACTAATGCGCTCGAGGATGCCGACCAAGCCGCTCCATCGTGTGGATATTCCGCATGTGCAGTTGGTCACGCGATGTTCGATAATCGATTCATTGCGTTGGGTCTGTATCAACACAAAGGTTGTCCAGCCTACAATGGCCTAGACAATTGGGATGCAGTAGAAGCATTCTTCGGCATTAGTTACGACAGTGCTGCAACGTTGTTTAGCCCATGCCAGTATTCGAATGAAGATGGTGAGCCTACAACTCCTGCAGAAGTTGCACAACGCGTTCAGTTCCTGCTTACGCATGGCGAACACGAACTAAACAAACAATTTGGCTGAGGTTACAAATGAGCATTCAGAAAGGTATTAGCCGCGCATATAACGTGGCAATGGAACGTGGTCACGAGATGATCTTCTGGTGCATTGACTTGCACGGAACCGTTCTGGAATCCAACTACAGCAGCGATAGCTTTACGTTTCTGAATGCCAACGAGACTGTGCCTGCATTGCAAGCCATCTCGGCCCTGCCAGAGACACGCATCATCCTCTGGAGTGGCATTACAGACGCTGATCGCGACCAGGTAGTTAAGCTGTTTACTGATAACGGCATTCGTGTCGATTGGGTCAACGAAAACCCAGCAGTACCAAGTTCTGGTACTGGCAACTTCGAACAAAAGTTTTATTTCTCGATCTTGGTCGACGATAAAGCTGGCTTCTGTCCAACCGATTGGCCTCACGCCGCTGCGCATGCAGTGATGTTGAGTGAAGAATACCATCAATTCATCGAGGATACCCAACTGTGATCTCGCAAGAAGAAATTCTGGAACTGCAACAAGAAGAACTGCAACGTCAAACTGCTGCGCAATCTCAGCAGGCTACAAACGTTGACAGCAACAGCTTTGCCGATGGTGTCTCTGAAGCGTTGGATATCGGTCTCGATCTCCTGACCTCCGCAGGCACCGCTACTCTGGAAGGCGCATGCACAGTTGCATCGTGTGCTGGTGACGTTCTGAGTGGTACCGCTGAAGCTGCTGGTGAAGTGGTTGGCGCCATTGCCGAAGGCATCGGCGAAGCAATCGGTGCACTGTTTAGCTGATGACGTACACAATCAAAATTGACTACCAAACTGGAAGCAGCTTTGGTAGTGAAGATACATCTGACGAAGTTGGATGTTCGTGGACTGATTTAGCTAAGGCCAAAGATGCACTTCAACGCATCAAAGGCCACTACAACGCATACACTGAACTGAACAGCCGCCGTTGGTCTCCTACTGACCGCAAGCCAGAAGATTTCGCTGGTGAGCCTTGGTTCTGGAAAGAAGAACCTCGATTCTGGGAGCAAGCAGTGATTGTTGAACGTGACGATGGCACTGAGCAGAGATTGTCCACTTTCTGGTGTGGATACTTTGAGCGAATGTACAGTGCCGAGATCGTTATGGACGGACCATTTGACACTGACATGAAGGTATCATTTTGAGTTTCTATTGCGAAGGTCGTTCTTCGACCGTCGTGCCAGTGCAGATTCAGGATCTGGAAGATATAGCCCTTGATTGGGCTGTAGCTTTTTCTACTGGCATGACAAATAGCTTCGATTTCACTGCCCACTTTCCGCGAGTTCGCATGGTTCAATGGGATGAAGGCGGTCCTTCTTACCTATCAGCTGGTTGGGGGCCGACTCATAAAGGGCCACCGTTCGATTGGGAGCCACAAGTAAACTGGGAACAACTTGGTGCACTGATTGACAAGTACGGTATGTGCTGGACATATACTGCACGCGATCACGAGAACCAACGGATATCTGCATTCTGTCCTGGCAGTGCACATAAGGGCCGAGCATATGGCAAGGATTGTAAGTCGGCCATGCTTCGGGCTTTAGTTAATCACTTGCAAGAGAGTGAAGAGATCGAAATTCCGATTGACGTGTTAAAGGTGTCCAAGACATTTGTGCATCCTGATGTCAAAGCGCAGTTTCCTGAATTTCCTGTTCCTGAAGTGATTGTGTACGAAGACCGGATGTACGATGGCGACTTTTAAACATCCCAAGCTCGAGAACTCCCCTGATTTTCCGTACGTTGTATCGGAACCTCCAGAGGTGGACTGTCACGGCTTCTATCAGTTGTGTCGGGGGCTGTCTCCACAACAAGTTGTAGACTACATTGCCACTCACAGGTTAGCTGAATATCCACTCGAGATCTCCGTTGGCATCATGATGGCGGCAACGAAAGGAAAGTGCAATCCACAATTGGTATTAGAAAGTCTACGTAATAACGGATGCTCATAACTTTCAAATAACTCTTGACTGAATTTGTAAATCGCGTAAGATGTCATCTAACGAATCAACAAATTGACGAGGACAAATATGCAACCGTCACAACCCAAAGCTCCTTCACCATTCGGCAAGAAGGCAATCGGAATTGTAAATCCGACTGCAACTCTGGAGAAGGCCTACGCGCGTCAAGACGTGCTGCGCACTCAGAGTCACCAGGTTCCGGCGACAGTCGGTCAGAAGCCAAGTGGCGTGTTCGCATCGACTCGTCAAGAAGTTATCGGCGCACGAGAAATCATGCTGCCAGTTGGCGATAAAGACATCGAGAAACTCGGTTCTGATCTGCCAACGCGCATCTCGACAACGGTGAACAACATCACTGCGAAAGTTACCACTGCAAAGTTTGCGGAACTTGGTGACTTGCTGGCCGAACTGTCGTCGAACACCGAGTTGCTGGACCCGAATAACTACGGCAAAGCCAAGGGTATGATGGGTTGGTTCAAGAATGCGGTCGTTGACGTCCGCAAACTGATGATCAAGAACCTGCAAACTGCGGCTAGTTCGTTCGATGCACTCGAAACGAAGATGACTGAACAAATCCAGATCCACACTCAGTGGAAGCGTGACCTGGCCGTGATGTACGACGAGAACCAGGACAACTACTACGCCATCTGCCAAGATATCAAGGTGGCCGATGACTGGGTTGCTGCGATCAAGCAAGTGCTGGACAACCAGCCAGCGATCGATCCAGCGTCCGAAACTGCGATGATGCAGGCGAACATGGTTCGTAAGGCTCAGACAACTCTGAACCGTTGCAGCCGTAAAGCTGACACGTTCCGTCGCACTCGTGTTCTCACTGAGAACATTGCTCCGAAGATCATGGCGCAGATCTCTGCATCTGATGACATCATCAACACGTACAGTGACCTGATCACTCAGGTTATTCCAATTGTGAAGATGGAGTTCGCTCTGTATCTCCAGGCCCTGGAAGTGAAGAAAGACAGCGCGTTCCAAGAGAACGTGAAAGGTATCAGCGAGAAAGCGATCGTTCAATCAGCTGGCACTGCTGCTGAATCGATGGTTGCGTCCGCTAAAACCGCGAACGCTGCACTGATCTCGAATGATGCTCTGAACCAGACTCGTAACCTGATCTTGAGCGCAGTAACTCAAGTTCGTCAGATCGAAGTCCAAGCGCAAGTGCAACGTACTCAGGATGCACAAATGATGATCGACTCTCAGGCTACTTACCTGACAGACCTGCAATCTCAAGGTGCCGTGTAACATGGTCGTTAAACATACGCCATCGACTGATGCGCTGGAAACACTCGGCAACATCATCCATCCAAGTGAAAAGCGTGATGCAATTCACTTGGCAGTTGACCCGGCCTTTAGCCGCGAGTACCTGAATCCCGGTGATCATGTTCGCATCATCGCCAAAGGTCAAGTGTCTCGTTGTGCAATTGGCCAAGGTCACGGGATTGTCGATCCGTTCCTGCGTCATCCGGTCCAGCCTGGTGAATACTTCTGGCTTGTCGTGTATCCACGTGAAATCACGTCGCTGCGACATGTCTGGAGCCATCCAGCGTTCGAAGATGAGCCACAGCGAGTACCGCAAGTAGCGCATCCGATGCCAAATTTTGCTTCGGACACAACGCCGAAACCGTTCTCTGCGGTAACGTCACGTGAACCGGAAACATTTGCAGAACTGCAACATGCAGCAATGTTGACTTCGATGGTTGCAGTGCCACGTCCTGAAAAGACGCGTAGCCTCGATGACGAAGCTACCAAGGCGGCTCGTGAGTGGATCTACAACTTCGCCAAAGAATGCGGTCTTGACTACGACGAACTCGTAGAAGCTGCTGGCGACTATCTGGATCATGGCGACTACCTCGTCAAAGGCGGCGATCTTGAAGGCTATTCGGTGCCAGATGAATTCTGGGATCATTATCAAGTTGTCAAAAAAGAAAAAGTAGAAGAGAGTGATCGCGGATCATTCTTCTCATGCTCTTGCTAACTAATTAAAACCCGGAGATACATCATGGCTGCTGCAATTAACATCCTGGACCTGTCCAAGAAGTTCGAACTGAACCTCACCAAATCTGGCATCCTCGTCATCCCAACTCTGGCCGCCCGTCTGGCTGTTGACAAGTCCGGTTCCATGGAAGAAGAATTCCGTGATGGCCTGGTTGACCGTACCATCGCTCTGTTCTCGGCCGCTGCCCTGAAGTTCGATGATGACGGCCAACTGGAAATGGGCTTCTTCAACAACTATATCGAACGCACCCCAGATGCGACCGCGAACGACAATGGTAACTACCTGAAACGTGTTCGTCAGAGTGCTGGTGGTGGTACTTCGTACGCTCCAATTGTCGTCGAGTTCGAGTCCAAGCGTGTTGCTGACACTGCTCCTGCTGCCCCAGCTCCAGCTCCTGAGAAGAAAGGCTTCTTCTCCAGCATCTTTGGCAAGAAAGAAGAAGTTGCACCGGTTGCAACCGGTCTGAAAGCGGGTGAATGCGCAGTTCGTGCATATGTTGGTATCATCACCGATGGCGACGCCAACGACAATCGTCAGTTCGAAGCTGTACTGTCCAAGACCTCGGGCGACACCTTCTTCCAGTTCATCGCCATCGGCACTGGTGTTCGCACTGAGTACCTGACTGCTATTGCTGCTCAGTACCCTCATGTTTCGTTCATGCACCTGCCTGATCCGAAGAACACCACTGACGAGCAGTTCTACGAGAAGCTGTGCAACGCCAAACTGGCTTCCTGGATCAAACAGGGCTAAGCCATCTGAAGGAGAGGCTGCTAAGCAGCCTCTTTGAGGTTCTCAATGTCTTCCATACACGCTCTCTGTTTGATGTACACCTTTTTGGCTACAGCGGTGCACATGTATTACCGCCCGTTATTCCTCGCCCAGCGTCAAATGCTCATCGTAGCCTTCATGGACACGTTTGTAGCTGTCTCGGTAGGCGTCGCAGTCAATGCATTATTCGTTCCATAAAAGGCTAACAAATCGTGGCAAAAGAAATTGAACGCAAATTCCTTGTTCTGTTTGACGACTACCTGAAAGATGCCACGAAAGTGGAAACTCTGATGCAGTCTTATTTAAATGGCGTAGAAGGCGTCTACATCAGCATATTTGCGTCGCAAGACAAAGGCTATGTTGAGATCGACACTGAACAAGACAGTTGGGCAATCGCCATCAATTCCGAAGAAGCTGCAGAGATTGCCAAGCAGGATATCGATGACTTGACAGTCCGAATCCGTTCTGTCGATGATGAGCACGCGTTCTTGACAATCAAAGGTCGTTCGACTGACGATGGCCTGGAACGCGATGAGTGGGAATATCCAATTTCAATGGATACGTACTACTCAATTGGTACTACGTTAGAGTTGGCATATCTCCGTAAGTTCCGCTACTCATGTCCTCTCGGTGACCTCACTATCGAAGTTGACATGTTCGAATCGGAAGAGGGCACGAAGCCACAAGAACTTGCTGAGATTGAGTTCCCAGTAGGTTACGATCACTCGCAAATCCTCTGGCTTCCAGGTTGGGTTGGTGAGGAAGTTACAGGAAATGTGGACTACTACAATTCTGTGATGATCAAAAGCGGCAAAATCAAAACTGGCACCTTTTCACCACTAATCAAAAACTAACTAGGAGATTCACATGTCTGTAGGTTCGATCGCATCCAAAGCTCTGTCCGATAACAAACAACTGATGGCATCGGCTGCTGTCTTCGAAACCGGCCGTATTGCCAACAAGAAGCTGACTGAACTGCTGTCCAAGCAATTACCAGCTCCGTTGAACATGCTTGTTGGCACCCCAATCGGTCAACTGATCGTTGCCAACCTCGTCAAGATCGCTGCTGAACAAGTACGTCCGGATGATGCGTTAGTAGAACGTCTGACCAACGGCATGATCGTCAGCTCCTACACCGAACTGTTCCAGTCCTTCAATATCGAAGGCGTCATCGACGACCTGTTGGGTGACAAAGCAGTCAAGGCAGCACTGGGCAAGCAAGAAAAGGCTGAAAAAGCAGTCGAAAAAGCTGCCGAGCAATAGCCAATGAACATGGATCAGGTTTTGGTTCTTACATACACTGATCGCAACCATAAAACTCGTGTCATAAGCGAGAGCGAGTTTTATGAGATGTTTGTGTGTGAGAATAATCGTGGGCGTTATCTCAACAGCGAAGAAGATTGGTTAGAGCAATTCAACGGTGAGTTTAACTACGTCACCTTTTACCAGGCTGTAATCAATGGAGATCTCAACGATTTCCAAGCAGTCCAGGAAGAGTTGAATGATCACTGGACTTCTCGTGGCGAGAAAGGCGTTGACGGTGTTTACGCATTTGTCAACGCCGGTGTGCTAGATCACAATTTGTTCAATGAACATACCTTCGACACTGAACCTACAGACTTCAAGATCTGGATGGAAGTACGCAAACGTTTTTGGGCTGCTGTCTTAGTGGCGAAGCCAGAACAGCCGACAGCGAAGCCAATCGTAGTCGAAAAGACTTCCACTTATAAGCCCTGGCTTCTGTAAGTGGCGATAAAGTGAATCAATGTGAAATACTCGTTGATTCACTTTCGCGTTATCCGTATAATGATCACATCAAGGGGAGAAAAGAATTCAAACCTGGTAATAACCTCAACTAACATGGAAACTTGAAAAATGATCAAGAAGTACTTTGGCTTCGCCATCGTGATGGCGGTTGTCGTATATGCGGCAATGTTCATCGATGTGTTCCTCACTGTAGGCCTGGCCGCTGCCTTCACCGTTCTCTACCAAGCTCTGTCGCTATCAGCGGTGGAAGTGTCGGTAAGTTTCGACAACGCGGCTGTCAACGCCACTCACCTGCCGAAGATGAATGCCTTCTGGCGCAAGATGTTCTTGACAGTTGGTATCGCGATTGCAGTAATTGGCATGCGATTCTATTTGCCACTCCAGATCGTAAGCTACATTGGCAATTTGTCGATTGTCGATAGCTACCACTTGGCAGTGTCTGATGGTGCGGCGTTCGGCAAGATCCTGGCTGACGCATCAGCAACAGTGGCAGGCTTCGGTGGTGCATTCCTTCTGATGACTGCTCTGGCCTTCTTTGTGCAATCTGAAAAAGAAGCGAACTGGGTCACCTGGTTGGAAGTTCCACTGCAGAAGTGGGCTCAGTTGACCGAAAGCGCTGGCATCAACAAAGCTCGTCTCGGCGAAGCTGTAATTACTCTGGGCCTTGCTTACCTGATCTCTGCACACCAAGGTACACACGAGTTCCTGTTCGCTGCCATTGCCGGCACTGTAGTGTTCTACGCTGTAGATATTCTGAAGACTGCATTCGAAGCAATTGACGAAAAGCTGTCTACTTCGAAAGCTAAGTGGATTGCTGGCGGCCTTGGTACTTTCATCTACCTGGAAATTCTGGACGCATCGTTCTCTTTCGATGGTGTAATTGCAGCCTTCGCTCTGTCTGACAACCTCTGGGTAATCGCTGGCGCGTTGGGTGTAGGTGCACTGTTCGTACGATCGCTGACAGTATTGCTGGATGAAACTGGTGCGATGAAGACCTACGAGTTCCTCGAGAATGGCGCATTCGTAGCGATCCTCCTACTGGCTGCTTCGATGTACATCGGACAGTTGTTGCATCTACCGCACTGGATCGTCGCAGTAACGTCTATCGCGTCCATCCTGGGTGCTGTGTACTGCAGCATCCGCCATACAACTCCAGAAGAAGCTGAAGCCGCCGCATAAGCGACCTCACAAAAAAGCCCGCCTCGTGCGGGCTTTTTTGTGTTCCTGTTCGCTGCCATTGCCGGCACTGTAGTGTTCTACGCTGTAGATATTCTGAAGACTGCATTCGAAGCAATTGACGAAAAGCTGTCTACTTCGAAAGCTAAGTGGATTGCTGGCG
>Ga0075036_1127375_pt1 | contig 16051 bp, 8 predicted proteins | sample OrgsoiRN2013_053_FD_67571 | JGI IMG/M metagenome (GOLD analysis project Ga0075036, IMG submission 67571) | Permafrost soil microbial communities from the Arctic, to analyse light accelerated degradation of dissolved organic matter (DOM) -... | ecosystem: Environmental > Terrestrial > Soil >... | reverse complement strand
CAAAATTGCTTTTCCTCAGAGCAATTAGTTTTAAAATTTTTGATTCATCATTTATACTATTTAAGTAGCACATTTTTAAAGGTGTAGCTTTTGTACGGATTTTGATTTTTGACAAGAACCTTCTTTAATATTAGCCGATTACCTTATACAAAGAAATCCTAAAGTTTGTGTATTGATATTTTGAGTAGAGCATATTAAACGAGCACTGTTTTTCGATTAAAAATAAGGCGTTCAGAATAAACAAAGTGACAGTGAGATGAAGCTATCAGAAGCTTAATCAGGTCATTAACCAATAAATCAACCTGCTATGAAACATATCTATATATCATTAATGTTGTCAATAGCTGGTCACTTCGCCTATGCTCAAGCACAGGTGGTTACCACTGGCAATAATGTGATCGACACAGCTAACCCATTAGCGGCGGATGTGGTGATTGGTAGCGACGCCTTTGGCGGAACCCGGCACGATTCGAGTATTATGTGGTCGTCAAGCGGCAGCGCTTCACGTATGTGGAACTCTGGCGATACCTTTTATTTAACCGTTGCTGATAGAGATGGTCAATTTGGAAACATAGATAATTTAGGTACCGGGGCGAGTTATATGACGGTTGTCACTATTGGTACCGTTGGCATTGGTACAACAAATCCGCAGGCAAAACTTAATGTTGAAAAATTCAACGAACTGGCTGCGCAATTGAACGAGTTGGGTAAAGCGCATAATTAAACAGCATAAAAATGAAAAGACCTTATTGGTCTTATCTGCAAGTGTATCGTATTGCCAAACTGATCCGGGGGGAAAACGTGACTGCAAAGTCGTTCGGTTAAAAAGTAATAAATAATGATATCGGGACCCCAAAGTATATTACGCATGAAAAAGTATCTCATATTATTGACCTTTTTAGTTCTGTTTTTAAGCGCAAATGCGCAGCAGAGCATCAATATCAACATGCTTAGCGTCACTACCCAGCCAACCCGGTTTGAAGTCGCCCGGATCTATATCGATGTTGGGAATTGGAATATCACCGGGAACCTGGAGGTTGATCTGAAAGAAAAATTCTTCTCGGCAGGATTAAGAAAAACCTACACTGTTTCTTACGGGTATGGTGTTTCGCCCCGCTATTACTTAAAAGACATGAGTGGAATGGGGAGCAATGGTTTCCAGCTCAGCTTGGGATCGGAGGTCACGGTTTCGGGGAACATCAAATACGTACCTGTTTATATTGACCTAATGTATTATGCTTATGTCGATGTCGTATTAAGGACCAACTGGCGGCTAACTACCGATGCCGCTAATACCAGTCAGGGTTATTTATATTATAACCAGTCGCCAACTGGTTTTAGCATCAGCAGTTTTACCGCCGATGCGACCGTTTATTTATCAAACAGCGCGACAAACACAATTTTAAGTGGCAATGTCGGTGTAGGTACTTCAACGCCATCACCGGCAGATGGTTCGGCCCGTACATTTCAAATAGGTAATAATATGATTTTGCAGAATGTGGTTGGGAATCAGGTGTCGCTCTCAAATAATGCCTATTATGACGGCGCTAATTGGCTCACTGCGTCAATGGGACCTGCATCAGGAGTTAGACTATATAACGGAGAATTTAATGTGTTTACTGCTCCTGTGACAACGCCGGGAAGCAGTATGAATTCTACCTGGGTGCCAAGATTAACTGTCAGTAATATAGGCAATGTAGGTATCGGTACGACGGTCCCTGAGGCTTTATTGGATGTGGGTAAAACGTTAAATAGCGGAGATCTTGGTTCTGTTTTGGCCAGATTACCCGAAGGTAATACATTAGGAGGCGGGACTTATTTAGGTATTAAAGGATACGATACTCAGTTAACAGGCACGGTCACCAATGTTAGAGATGTTAAAAGCTTTTCTATTGAACATAGTTTTTATGGTGTTACCAATAATTCGATTAACTTTTTCAGAGGTGACGGATATACAGGTGGAAGTATTGCTTTTAATACTAACGACAATACGGAACGAATGAGGATACTCTATAATGGCAACGTATGCATTGGAACCAGCGACTCCAAGGGTTACAAACTCGCCGTAGCCGGCAACGCTATTGCGGAAAGCATGACCGTTAAACTGCAAGCCAACTGGCCCGATTATGTTTTTAAGAAAGAGCATGCCTTAATGCCTCTTGCCGACCTCAAAACTTATATAGACAAAAACCAGCACCTGCCCGAAATACCTTCGGCCGACGAGGTTGAAAAGAACGGGCAGGATTTGGGTGAGATGAATAAACTGCTGGTGAAAAAAATGGAAGAAATGACCTTATATATGATTGAGAAGGATAAAGAAATTAAAGAACTGCAAAAACAGGTTGCCGAAATAAAAAACACCAAACCATGAGAAGACTGCTGCTGATATTAATGTTGCTAACTTTTGCAAGTTACAATATGAGTGCGCAAACCAACGTGATAGGTACTACCGGTAATGTTTTAATAGGGAGTACTACCGATAACAACACAGGGGAAAAATTGCAAGTTACAGGTGCTGCAGGAGTGACTGGCAATCTTTCTGTAGGAAATACAGGTGCAGTCAATGTTCTTTACCTTTTTGGTAATAATAGTGGTACGGGAGGCGGGGCGGGAATGTCGATTTTTAACGGTAGTAATAATATAGGTTTTATTGGTAACTATAGCGTAAATACGGGTGGATCGTTTGATGGCAGATTTTCAATCCAATCAAATTGGGGCAACGGGTTATATCTCAATCCCGCGGGACAAAATGTTATTATAAAAGGTGCAACCGATGATGGTATCAACGCGTTGCAGGTAACCGGGTCAACTTCTATTTCTTCAAATTTAAACGTTAATGGGCTATTTAATGGGCTCAAATTTGGCACTACGCCAGGTGGGTCTTATTATATTGGTAATGTTAATGCTATACCAACCTCTACAAGTTACCAAAATATGGTGATTGGCAGTACGGGTTACGCGTTGACCAGTGGTTTTGCTAACTTTTTAGCAGGAACATCGTGGGTAGGCGGTGCCGTTAGTACCGGTAATGGTAACCTGGGGATTGCCGGATATGGGGCTTTGGGGAACACAACTACGGGTAATTACAATAGCGCTATTGGTGATCAAGCATTATTTTACAATCAATCAGGTGATTACAATACTGCGATAGGAGCACATGCCGGTTATGATGTTTTGGGCTCAAACAATACGATGTTAGGAAGTTATTCGGGTGTAGGGATGACCGGGACTGGTAATACGGTAGTGGGTGCGTGGTATCCCTATGCTACAGGAATAACTACAGGTAACTACAATACTATTATTGGTGCCGCAACTGGTTTGGCATCAGGTCTTTCAAATAACATTATTCTTGCAGATGGCCAAGGTAATCAACGATTAAATGTAGATAATAACGGCAATGTGGGTGTGGGCATAGCCAACCCAAAGGGAATATTGTCTTTAAATAATCAGATATCGAACGTCAGTAATAGCAATGATCCTGTCAATTACACGGCAACAAATGTACCCGGCGGAGCTGTTGGTCAGGCAATCATGAATTCCTACTATGTCTTAAATTCAGACGGAAGCGGGCCCTATCCGAGATATTTAGATATTGCCTCTGTAGGCAGCCCTGATGGCACAAATGGTGGAGGCAATATCAGATTTTTGACCAATCCAATCGCAACTGGCTCTCCGGCTGTTGAAAGAATGCGAATTTCAAGTTCGGGCAATATCGGCATCGGCACTACAAGCCCTGGAGCAAAACTGGATGTTGAAAACGGAACTGCATTGGTAAATACTGATGCCCTTGCTGCATTGGGAGGCCAGGTAACTATAAGTAATAACTATGGCAACCAAAACGGGGCAGTAAGATTGAACCTGAATAATGGCGGCGCAGTAAGCTGGATAAAAGGTGTTGTAACGGGACCTAACACTAATACAGGAAGTGCTATGGTTTTTGGTGTGCCGACCGTTACAGCAGATGGTACAGAGGCCATGCGTATTACATCAAATGGAAGCTTGGCGATTGGTACAGTCGACCCTCTGGGCTACAAATTAGCAGTAAATGGCAATGTGATCGCCACGTCGGTAAAGGTAAAAGCCTATGCCAACTGGCCCGATTATGTTTTTAAGAAAGAACATGCTTTAATGCCGCTATCCGAGCTCAAAGCCTATGTAGACAAAAACCAGCACCTGCCCGAAATACCTTCGGCTGCAGAGGTGGAAAAGAATGGGCAGGATTTGGGTGAGATGAATAAACTGCTGGTAAAAAAAATGGAAGAGATGACCTTGTATATGATTGAGAAGGATAAGCAGATCAAAGACCAGGAACAGCGCTTAAAAGGTCTGGAAAAGCAGATAGAACAACTGACGAAAAGAATTAATTAGAATTAACCGGTTAAATAACCTAGTTACAACACCTGCCAGGTATGAAAAAAGTGTTACGCTACTTATTGATAATGATTGGGGTATGGGCGCCGGGCCTGCTGCTGGCTCAAACTGCGGACAGCACAAAGACCGGCGTGAAAACGGATAGCCTAAAACGGGGGATAAGTATTCCGGCTGCGGTATCGGGTGGCGTAGGGGCACTTGGTAATAAAGTAAGCCCGGTAAAACAGGTTAACCAGCTGAGCGACGCTGCCAAAAATAAGGTAAAACAAGCCGGAGACGCTTTCGGAAAAAGTCTGAATAAGGTTAAAGGCAAACCGGTAACGATGAATTTAACCTTGCAGGACGCAATAAGATATCAGCCCGCTCCAATAGTATTGGTTGGCCTCACGCCGGTTCCGCGGCAGGCCAATGTGTTTTCTGTGCAGGGCACCATTCAGGCCTTTGGTATCCCGTTGAATGTGAGCTACAGCAACGACCAGGCGAACATAGCGGGTTTAAACAGTATGAACAACCTGTTCAAATTTGATTTTAACCCGGCGCAATTTACAGGTATGTTTAAGAGCGACCTGCAGCAATATTACGAGCTGCGCAGAAACTCTTTCGGCGGGCTCGACCTGGCGAGCTATGCCCGTAAGAAGGTATTAGATCAGATAAAAAAACAACAAACAACCGTAGCTGCTAAAATACAGAACCCCTCCCTGACGCAATATCTGGGCAACCCTGCCAGTATGACCAATTTACTGAGCCTGAACGAAGAGCAGATCAGACAAAAGTTAACGGCTGTGGCCCAAAGCGAAGCAAAACAAGTAAATCCCGTAAAGGAGCTGAACAATGTTAATCCGGCAAATCCGGCAGGAAGCGTTACAGGGATAGTGGAAAAAACAGCTCAAAGCGAAACAAAGAAAGAGCTGCCGTTAAACTTAAGTACTATCAATACCACAGATCCGCTTGCGGGGTTGACGGGAATGGCACGTAACCAGGCCGAAGGAAAGCTGAAAGCAGAAACACAGGCTACCAGCACTATTTTAAACAATCCGGAAGTTAAAAAATACCTCAGCGATCCACATAACCTGCAGGAGTTGAAAGGAATGAACCGGCAACAGATCATACAAAAACTATCTTCGTTAACGGCTTCGCAAAAGCAAGGCCCGGCTCAAAGCGCGGTGAATGCGGATATGTTAAACCCGGTACAGGGACTAAACCTGTCGGCTTATATTAATAAGAGCATTACAGCAAATTCGACCGCGCATGATGAGGCCCTAAATAAATTGGCCCGGCAGATCGAAGGGCAGGCTGTTAACCCGTCATCGATCGGAACGGTTCAGAATCAGCAACCGAATACGGCTGTGTTAAGCAAGAAAGTACCAGATGCTTTACCGGCGCAATCGCAGCAGGAGATCGATAGCATAGCCCATACTATTGCCGGTATTAAAGATCAACTGCAAAAAAGCGGGGTAGATATGAATAAGATGCTGCAGATCCAGAAAATGCTGGACAGCGGAAATGGCAACCTGCCCCCAACCGAACAAGCCAGCAATATGCTGGCTCGTAAGCCTGGTAACGGCATCCAGTCCTTATTCAATAATGTACAGGCTTTAAAAATAGGATCATTCGGTAACCAGGTTCCGGGCGGGGTGCAAAACCAGGACGTGTTTATGAGCGGTACCCATATCACTTATAAATTAGGTACAATACCGGTTACGGCAGGCTATGGTAGTTCGGGCGATATTAACTCGGCTAAGGATGCTACCTTTCAAAGCTCGGTTTACAGTTCGCCCAAAGATATGACCTACCTGGGTGCCCAGATCAAACGGGGTGTATTTGGCAATGTCAAGATCGCTGTAGTGAGCTCCTTTGGCAGCACCACTAACAATGGTATCGCGGGTATGCCGTCACAATCGTCAAATAATGTGGCCTTCACCGTTAGCAAAAATATGAATATGGGTAAGCTGGGAACGGTAGATGTTGATGTATCAAAATCCACCACCCTGTACAACAATAACTACCAGATCGGCAGCGATATTATCCTGGCGCAAAAATCAGGCGTCAATATCGGAGCGGCCAACGACTTATTCGATGCAATTGAGTTCGGGCTGAACCATCACCTGGATATCAAACAGCTCGACATGAGCGATAACATGTACTTCAACTACTCGGGTATGGGCTATCAGAACCCTGGCAATAATGGCTACGGCGGTGCCCGGATGAAAATGGGCGGCAACATCAAAAAAGCGTTCAATAAAAATAAGCTGACCCTTAACCTGCGCACCGATATCAGCAATATGCCGATCAGCTATACCACATCCGACAAATGGAAGAACTACCAGGTCCAGCTGGACAGCCGTTATGTGGTGAGCAAACAGTTTAACATGAGCTTTAAATATACCGCTAACGGTACCAGTAAAGAAGTGGAAAATGTAACAACCCCTGTTTATTCCTTTCAGAAAATGCAGGTTGACGGCAATATGAACTATAAGATAGGAAAAAACTTTACCGTGAGCCATTTCAGTATTGGTAAACAGGACTACAGCAATGCCAGCGCTGTTGCGGCAAGCCCTGCCGGTGTGCCGGCGGGGTTAACCGCCGCCAATGGCAGCCTGCTTACCCTGAGCTATACCCAAAGCACGGTGATCAACCGCAACAGCATAACCGCAACCCTGTTTTACAACAAAGAACTGTCGGCATACAGCCTCATCGGTAACATGCTCAACGGCGATGTAAGTTACCAGTATCAACTGCTGGGTAAGCTCAACCTGTCATCGGGGCTAACCTATCTGAATAATGCGGGTATAGCCAGCCAGGCAGGCGTACGGCAAACCCTGCAATTGTTTTCGGGTAAATACTTTGATATGGATACCTATGTCGATATACGTAAAAACCTGATCACACCACTTTATCCCGATCTGTATTCAGCCTGCCGGGCGGAATTATCTTTAAAGTATCACCTATCACATTAAAGCCATGTATAAACGATATATCATCATACCCATTTTATTGCTGATAACCAGCCTGTCCGCTTTCGGGCAGGCAACCATTCAATTCATACCTGAGTTGTATGGCCGTAATGTGGATGGTTTGTTTAAATGTACTATTATCAACCCGAGCCAGGGCCAGTCGGTCAATCTGTCCATCGTTGTCAAGGAACGGAGCGCAGGTACGGTATGTATCATCAAAACCCAGCTATTCAATATTATACAGGGCGCCAACCCGCTACCGTTCTCTGCCGCGCGGAGTGCCTCGCTGCAGTTTTCCAATAACAGTATTGGCCGTTTAAGTAGTGCCAACCATACCTTCCCTGAAGGGGATTACGAGTATTGTTATACCCTGACCTATTTACGCAGCGACCTGCTACCTGTAGAACAATGCTTTGATTATACACTGGCACCTTTCGCCGAACTGCATTTAACCGACCCGTATGATAAGGATAAGATATGCGATAAGCGGCCGCTGTTAACCTGGCAGCCTTTGTTGCCGGGCATACCCGGCTCGGCTTACCAGTTAGTACTGGCCGAGATCAAAAGCGGGCAGAATGCTACTGAGGCATTAAATTACAACCTGGCCGTGATCAACCAGTCCAACATCATTTCGCCGGTATTGCCATACCCATCGATAGCCCGCGAGTTGGAGAAGGGTAAAACCTATGCCTGGCAGGTAACGGCCTACAAAGATCAAACGATCCTGAACCGGTCGGAAGTTTGGTCGTTCACGGTAGATTGCCAGGATAGTGTGAAGAAGGTGGTTGATGATGGTTACCGGGATATTGAGGACTTGTCAAAAGGCAATTACTACATCGCTACGGGGATACTAAAGTTTGCTGTGGTTAACCCTTATCAGGCGCAGGACCTGAAGTATACCATTACTTCGTTGAATGAACCGGATAAAAAGATAAAAAGGTTACCTAAGCTTAAATTGCAAAGTGGCCTTAATCAAATAAACATAGATATTACTTCAATGGGGAGTTTTTCTGCCGGGGATAATTACCTGTTAAAAGTATGGTTGCCCAATGGTATGGTTAAGAGTTTAAGATTTATATATGTTGAGGTAAAATGAAGCGATTAATAATAGTGGTAAGTGTTATAATGCTTGTTTCATGTAATCGTAATGCCACTTTGACTCATGAAGTAAAAGACAAGGATATGACTTTTCAGGTGAGCGAAATTAAAGATAAAGCACCTGGTGATGAAAGTTTAACTTATAAAGCAAGGTTAATACCAAGTAGGGAGTTAGCAGAAGGTGAGACTCTTGAAAAAAAAAGGTTATTAAGTTATAAAATGGATAGCTGCTTTTACATTAATGAGGGTCACAATAAAAATTATGCAGCAATGGTACAAGCAGTTGCAAATGGTGTATCAGGCACATACGAATACCTCCTTGTTTTTGATCTGGATAAAAATGCAAGAAAAGATAGTGTTGACCTGGTGTACCAGGACAGGTATATCAATCATAAGCTATATGAGTTGAAGCTAAATAAACAGTAATTAAAATAATACACGTACTACTGCATCTTATATGAAATACAAACTTACCCGTCAAAGGAAAATAGCCATTAGTTTTCTGCTTCTTTGGAGTGCAAATATGTTATTACCATCAGTAACATACGCCTTGACTTCGGGCCCCGCTCAGCCGGAAACCAAAGGCTTTCAACCGGCGGGGGTGTCAGATATGGTTGACCTGCAAACAGGCGACTTTAAATATAATATTCCCTTGCTGGATATCGACGGATACCCGATTAACCTGAACTATGCATCGGGTGTGGGTATGGATGATGAAGCCAGCTGGGTTGGCCTGGGCTGGAGCTTAAGTCCGGGTGCTATAAACAGGCAGGTGAGAGGAGTGCCTGATGATATGGATGGGGATGAGGTAGCAACCGAACATTATACGAAGCCCAAAGTTACCGTAGGCGGAAGACTAAGAGCCAAGATTGAATTGGGGGGCAAAAGTCACGGGAGCGAGAAAAACACTACGGTACAGACCAATCCGGATGGATCAACGGTAACTTCAATAACAGATATATTAAAAGAGCCAACGGGGTCATCGATTAAAATTCAGGGTACATTGAGCATTGGTATTTTTAGCGATAATTATACGGGGATAGGTGCAGAGATAGGTGTTAACCCGGGCGTAACCTTTGCGCACGATGGCCCGATGACCGCCGGATTGGGTTTGGGTATTATGTCTAACACAACGAGTGGCGTTGATATATCTCCTTCGGCTAATATAAGCCTGAAAAAAGAAGTAGACTATAAAAACACAGTAAATGCCGGGGCGGGCGCCAGTTTGGGGTACAATACCCGTTCGGGAATGAAAGATTTTACATTGGGGAGCAGTTTTAGCGTAACCGGTACAAATCAAGAGGTAACCCATTGGTTTTTTTGTGAGGGGCCCGATGTAATCACATCAAAAGGTGGCAGCGGTGGTGCCGGGTTTAACATTGGAGGCTCATCAGTATCGTACAATACCGAGCCTATTAATCCTAAAATTACAACACCATATACATCAAGTTATGGCTCATTTAGCTTTGATATCGGTGGGGCCGAAACTATTTTGTTTACAGGAGGTGGCGGCACAGGTTACAGAAGTATAAAAGAAGTTGATGGTGTAAAACATACAAATCCGGAATATGGATTTTTATATGCCGACCAGGGTAAAAATCAGGCCGATGCGGTTATGGATTTTATCCGTGAAAAGGAAAACCCTGTTATTCCCGATTTACCTAACCTGGCATTACCCGTTCATACACCCGACCTGTTTACCTATAGCAGTCAAACAGGCGGAGGTCAGTTTAAACTTTACCGTGGAGGTTCGGGTATTTTTTTTGATAACAAAGCCGAAGATAAATCAACAACCAATACATTAGGTTTAGATGTTGGCATAGGAACCTATGTTCATGGCGGCATTACCTGGTTTAGCCAGGATGCATCGAATACTACAGCAAAGTGGACAGGGGATAACCAATATCTTGCCCACGGCGATTTTCAGGACCAGTCTTATAAAAATCCGAATTTACAGCATGCTTATTTTAAGTTGGTTGGCGAAAAATCGGTAGAAGACAACAATATGCTTGGAAAGCTTGGTAATACACAAGCCCAGGCCGTACAAATTTCAGGCACCAGCGCAGCAGCACCCGGCTGGACTACAGGTAACATTACAAAAACACAACGGGATGTGCAACGGACCGTTATATCGTACTTAACTGCAGGTGAGGCAGATAAAGGGGATGATTATGATAGAAGCATTTACAATTACGACCTCAATACATTGCCTTTTACTCCGCCAACTGATCTAAATTCAATTAAGCATTCGATATTAAGAGCAAGTGCGGGAAATGGCCATGCCAGGGCTCACCACCTCTCAGAAATATCGGTAACTGACGATGAGGGGAAAAGAATGGTATATGGCATCCCGGTTTATAACCTTTCGCAAGATGAATACTCATTTGCAATAAGCGACCCTGCAGTAAAAACGGCAACACCCGGTTATCAAATAGTTAATAACAACCAGGTACAATTATTAACTAATAATGATCCAAACCAGGTGATACCCTGGTCAACTGTATTTGCCAACGGTTTAGGTAGCGATAGGGGTATCGATCACTATTATCACAAGGAATCTCAGCCGGCATACGCATCCAGCTTTTTGCTTACGCAGATACTATCGCCCGATTATGTAGATAAAACCGGAGACGGTGTTACCGATGATGATTTGGGGACCGCCATTCAGTTCCATTACTCAAAACTGGCACAGCCATTTCAATGGCGCACACCTTATCAAAATGCAACATTGAATAAATGTTTACTTGCAGATAACGACGATGACAAAGCCAGCATAGTTTATGGTACAAAAGAGATTTACTATGTACACTCCATAGAATCAAAAACCAAGATAGCTTTTTTTATTACTGAAGACAGGTTTGATGCCTTAGGTGCCGATATATTTGGGAACAAAGATATATCGAACAGGCAGAAGCGCTTAAAAGAAATACGCCTGTATTCAAAAGCAGATTATTCAAAACCCATAAAAGTTGTAAAGTTTGAATATTCCTATCAGTTATGCCAGGGCGTGCCGAATTTTGATGATAATGACCCGAATCAACCCAATATACCGCCGGGTAAATTGACCCTCACAAAAGTTTGGTTTGAATACGGAAATACCACCAAGGGGGCCGCGCATCCATACCAGTTTTTTTATGACCAGGGGCTACGCGACCAGACCGGCTTAAATTTTACAACTAATACGCCTGATAATACAAACCACAACCCTAATTACAATTATTTAAGTACCGACCGCTGGGGTATCTATAAAGCAAATAACCCGGGCTTACCTAATGATGAGTATCCTTACACAGATCAAAGCGACAGGACCCAGGCCGGACTAAATGCATCTATGTGGCATTTGCGGCAGATTAAGCTGCCAACGGGAGGGATGATAGGCGTAAATTATGAATCGGATGATTATGCGTATGTGCAGGACAAAAGAGCCACCGCGATGATACCTGCAAACATTGTAGTCCCGCAAAATTCAAGTGTAACATTGAAAAACATGATAGCGTTTGATATACCCGTTACGGGGTATAGTACAGGCGATCAAAAAAACTGGTTTGAAAGAAATTACCTCAACGGCTCTCACTTTATCTATTCAAAAATGTCGGTAAAAATGTCGACAAGCAATAGTGCGAGCGGTGGGGCCGATTATGACTATGTGCCGTGTTTTTCTGAAATAGATGGCGTTACGATAACCGGCACGGGTGCTCAAAATGCCCGTGTTACACTTAAAAGCCAAAACGTTTCGGGGAGAGCCTTTACCAGTTTTTCTGTTAATCCTATCCGGCTTATGGCATGGCAGCGTATGAAAGAGGATTATCCGCGATATGCCTACCCCGGGTTTGACCGCCGCGCAGATAATGGCACAGCCACCCAGTCGTTTGTAAACGCGGTTAGGGCCATTTGCAGCGCATTTGGAAACCTGAGTGAATTACTTCAAAATTTTTACCAAAAAGCAAATAACAGTACGGCGTATGGCAATGACCTGTATGCCGGTAAATGCTGGGTGAGGATTGTTAAAGACGATGGTAAAAAACTTGGTGGTGGTGTCCGTGTAAACAAGATCATGATCAGCGATGAGTGGCAAAATGGCGCGCACATGTATGGGCAAGGGTATGATTATACCACTATAGAGGATAAGAAACCCATTAGCAGCGGGGTTGCCTCGTACGAACCAACGGTAGGTAACGATGAGAACGCACTAAAAGAGCCGGTTAATTATCATCAAAGTATAACAGGGGGAATAACCAACTATTACGATATTGAAGCCCCGTTTGGAGAATCATTTTATCCTGCGCCGTCGGTAGTTTACAGCAAAGTAACAGTAACCGATTTGAATAGCGCGGGCATTGCCGATCCGACCCAAAGCAAAACAGGTTATGTGGTTAATGAATTTTATACTGCAAAAGATTTTCCGGTAAAAGTTTCATCTACCGATATGCAGCGTCAGGAATCACACCCTCATAATCAATATTTTTCATTAGATACCTGGTCGGTAAATAACTTGTGCATGTCGCAGGGGTATCTTATTGAATTGAATGACATGCACGGTAAATCGAAAGCAGTGCGGGTATATAATCAAACCGGGTCAGAAATATCATCAACCGTTTATTATTACAATACCGACCTTAACACCGGGCGGTTAAGTAATAAAGTACAGGTAGTAGGGGTTAACGGTGTGGTAACGCCGAACACAGTAATAGGGCGCGACGTTGAGTTTTACACCGATTTTAGGGAGCAGAAAACCATAAACGACGGTAGTACCATAAACCTTGGTGCCGACATAGTACCCATATTTGGTTTCCCGATACCTATTCCACACTGGCCAACAGGCGATAATAAAGAATATAAGTTATTCCGCTCGGCCTGCGCGGTTAAGGTATGCCAATACTACGGCATTTTAGATCATGTTGAAAAAATGCAGAATGGTTCTAAGATAACCACACAAAATATAGCTTATGATGCCGTTACCGGCGAGCCCTTGGTAACCAAAACCCAAAACGAGTTTAACAAAGATATTTATTCGGTTAGCATACCGGCTTATTGGGCCTATAATGGTATGGGTGGGGCCTATAAAAACCTTGGGGTACTATCAGCTGGATTAACCACAGATGCAACTGGGGCTATAACAGGTACTTATTCTTCATATTTTGCATCGGGCGACGAATTTATTGACTTGAGCGGCATACCCGGAAGTAACCACTACTGGGTAGTTGAAGAGATGATTGATAATTCAACGCATCAGCCTGCGTATGCGCCGGGCACTGGTGGTTATCTCCCGTCGAACGGCTCGGTAGGATATACTAAAGTTAAGTATATCATGGACAGGTCGGGCAAATTTCAAATATCAAAACCCTTTGGCTTAATTAAACTTGTACGTTCGGGCTATCGGAATATCCTGGGTGCAGGTTTGACGGGTTTGGTTTGCCTTAATAACCCGATAGTTACCGATAATGGAATTACTCACCTAAGAATAGCACAAACTGCTTTAAATCAAAATGCTATTGCTGACCTTACTGATCTGAAAGTTATCAACTCATCGGCCTCAACTTATGATGAGAATTGGTCGGTAGAACAGCCTGATTATCAAATGGTAGAAGATAGAACACATGAATGGCAATTGTATAAGCCCTCATCTGCTTCATTAAGTTATTTGACTTACACTGCAGATTGTTATGACGATAACGGAGTATCGGGCGTTAGTCCTACTCAAGGGAGCGGCAAAGTATATGATAACAGGTTTTTAGATAGTTTTTACTCATATGGTTTATATCCACCATATCCGTCTACGCCAAATGGTCGCCAGGATTATAGTTATAAATTTAGTACTGATGGTGTATTCCCATTGCCGGATAATTCAGCCAATGGTTACATTACTCCGCAAACAATTGATGTATATGGGTTCTATACAACATTTACTTTAAACAATAGCAGAAATAATAATTCCGGCGATTTTTACTTAGGGTACGAATCGAATATAGCCATGAAAATTTTTATTGATAATGTTTGCGTTACAGACGCAAACCTGCCCGACTATTTTGATTATACGCAATTTCCCAAATCTCATTGGGGCTGGAGGCTTACTAAAATTAATTTAAATCCCGGCATCAGCCATACACTCAAAGTAGAATTGCTGAAGTACAGTGTAAACCACCTCAGTAACAGGTCGAACGTAGCTGCCTTACAAATACTTGACAATACAAAAGAGGATTTGGACGGTGTGAACGGGGTACCCAACTTAGTTCGATTCTCTTTAAAAGATTTGCTTGGCGTTAGTAATTTGCAAGCATATTTTACCTCCAATAATAAAACCTATTACCACTATTACTATACAGACCCCGCTCGTACCCCGGTTTTACCTTGTATCGACCCACCAACAACAATTAACCCGTTTATTTACGGCTTTAAAGGTAATTGGAGACCATTTAAAACCAAAGTATTCCAGCAAAACAGATCTTATAATAACCTGACATCCGGAAGCCCTAATGTCAATGTAAAAAGTGCCGGGTATATCGATAAGTTTTATACTGACTGGTATTCTTTGGGTGATGGTAGCCCCTGGATAGAAAATACCGCGGTAGGAGCTAATCCTTGGACGGTTGCCAATACTGTAACTATTTACGATAAGTTTGGGCAGCAATTAGAAAATAAAGATGCATTAGATAGGTATAGTGCGGCTATTTTTTCATTTAAAGGTGAACTGCCTGCGGCGGTAGCATCAAATGCAAGGAACCGGGAAATATACTATGGTAGTTATGAGGACAATAATTTAGTTCCAAACTTAACTACCGGCATTACACAACAACGAGATTTTTATCCATCGTTTAATTATTATTCTATTACAACTAATCTTGGACATTCAGGAAAAACAAGTATTAGTTTACCTCCTTCGGGAGTGACCATGGCTACCCAGGTTTATGCTACTGAACAGAAAACTGCTCAATTTCTCAAGTTTGATAGTAATAATCAATTTATAAAATCTCAGCCGGATTTGCTGGACATAACGCATACGCTGGGACTTTATCCAAATGGTTTTGAGCCCGTTCCTGGAAAGCAGTATATTTTTAGTGCCTGGGTTAAAGATCATAGCCCGTATGTTAAATCAGTTAATAATTCAATAACACTTTCAATTAACGGAACTCAAACAGGCGGCGGAACGATAAATTCGGTAACCGTTCCGTTAAAAGTTAAAGCGATCGTTGAAGGATGGAAACTTGTTGAAGGGACTATAGACCTGGGCGCTTACGCTAATGGCGACAAACTTAATATTTCGATCGTTCCTGGGGCAACCACTGATCCTTATCCGAATATTTATATAGATGACATCAGAATGCATCCAAAAGATTCGCACATGAAAACATATGCCTATGATTATTCCAACTTACGCCTGATGGCTGAAATGGATGAAAATAACTTTGCCACTTTTTATGAGTACGACAGTGAAGGGTTATTGATAAGGGTTAAAAAGGAAACCGAGAAAGGTATCATGACTTTAAAAGAAAGCCGCTCATCATACATTAAACAGCCATAACATGAGTTTTGCAAAGAGGAGTAAAGTATTATTGGGCGTAGTTGTTTTAATGCTGGGTGCTACTGCAGCAACGCTGGCCATCAGGTATAAAATAGTACCCGGTAAAAAT
>Ga0075036_1040770_pt1 | contig 19681 bp, 16 predicted proteins | sample OrgsoiRN2013_053_FD_67571 | JGI IMG/M metagenome (GOLD analysis project Ga0075036, IMG submission 67571) | Permafrost soil microbial communities from the Arctic, to analyse light accelerated degradation of dissolved organic matter (DOM) -... | ecosystem: Environmental > Terrestrial > Soil >... | reverse complement strand
CATTTATGGAAACCTATCACCAGTCAATGGGCGGCTTACGCGACCGCCTCACTTACCGTAAATTCCAAACCCCGTTTTGGGGTTCGTTCCGAACACTGGTACGGGTCACCCGGGAATAGCCTGGATCCTTCCGGCCATTAACGTAGCTATACTATAAACGACTCATGTTTCGCTGCCTGTCCAGGCTGCACTGCTTTGTACTGCCCATTAACTTCTAACCTAATAACGTATGCGACCAAAATTAAAGGCTACGCTTGTTGTAGCAGCGGCTTTAACTTTTGCAACTTCATGGAGTGCTGCACAGACACCCTTCAACCTGAAACAAATGCTGGCCACTTCACCGGAAGCCGCCATGCTGGGCAGGTTTGGGGAAACGCCCATCGGCTATTATACCGGGACCGCAGATGTTTCGATACCTCTCTACACGCTCAAGGAATCGGGGGTTTCCATTCCGATCGTACTGCGTTACCACGGATCCGGTATACGTGTCGAAGATGATGCCAGCAATGTCGGCCTGGGCTGGAGCATCGAGCCGGGTGGCTCCATTATCCAGATCGTTAACGGCCTGCCCGAAGGCGGGAGCCAGAGCGGCGGTACTTATGATAACCTGTATGATTTTGATAATGATGGGTTCAATTATATGATGGGCCACGGGGTTACTGGGATGTATTTTCAGCGTTACCAGGTGGGAACCAAATGGTCCAATTGCCTCGCCGGTTACCCGGACGGCGATAACCAGACTACACTGTTGCGCCTTAAACAGGGATACGGGCAACCCGATGTCTACCAATACAGCTTCCCCGGCGGTTCCGGGAAATTTTACATGCACCCGGTCACCCACCAGCCCGTATTGATGGATAAAAAGGCGGAGATCAGGTTCGTTTACAACAATTCTTCCGAGATCGTCGCCCAAACCCTTGACGGGAACAAGTTTTATTTTGACGCCATCGAAACAACCTACGGGAATGACATGGGCGAATATACAGGTAAAACATTCAAGCTTTCCAGGATCGATTTTGTCAATGGTAAAAGTATCGGCTTTCATTATCAGGATGGCTTTTACGAAGGATTCGCTTATAACGAAACGTATCATACAAGTTTCCCCTGGGATGCGGACGGGGGCGGTGCCAGCATGATCACGCCGCGCACCTCGCTGACCAGTCATAATATCAAAATGCTGACCTCGATCGTCACCGATAAAGTGGTCGTGAATTTCAACCTGGAAGACAGGCTAGACCTGTATACCAATTCGCAAACGATCTCTCCGCCGAAGCGTATCGGCTCGATCGATATCGTCGATTCGCTGAGTAATAAAAAAATAAAGTCCTACGCCTTCAGCTACGATTACTTTATCGGCCAGCCCAGTAGTAATTACCTGGACCATATCATCAGCGATATGACCCCCTATCAGAACGCGATCAGTAAAAGGCTCAAATTATTATCGGTCCGGGAAATAGGGTATGACCAGAACCAGGTTGCTGTACCTGCCCCCCCTTATACCTTCAGTTATAACGAATCTTTGTCTTTACCCTATAAGACCTCATACGCTAAAGATTACTGGGGCTACTATAACGGGCAGAACAATGCGAAGCTAACGCCCGACCTGTCTTTTTTCCCGTTCACTGATGACGTGGATTACCAGTATATGCCGCCCGGGCTGACGGATTTCCTACAGGGGGCCAACCGGGCACCGGATTCCTCAAAAATGCAGGCATGGATACTCAAACGTTTGACCTACCCGACAGGCGGGTATACCGAATACGATTACCAGCCGCATACCTTTAAGAACCATACTTATCCGGATGTGGAAAGGATCACAGCCGCGAGCCTTGCCGCGACCGCACTGGACCATAATGTCGGAACGGATACTCGCACGATTAATTTCACGCTACCCAAAACGCAGATCATTACCTTCCATGCCATCATTGCCAAAGGGACGAACCAGGGACTGAGCTTTTATGATATGGAGCCTTCGACCATCACGCTGACCAAAACGGTCGGGGGATCGGCTACCGTGCTCAGGACCTGGCAAATGACGACCAGCGATCAAAGCACTTTCAATGCGCAAAACGGATTTATCGAATGGGATACGCCCATCAACCTGCCCTATGACCCCGGCGCGCAATATACCTTGACGGTCGACTTGCCGGACAACCTCGGCCCGCAAACGAATTTAAGTTCACTGGCTTCGGTCGAATGTGATTTTCATTATTTTTCGCCGCCCGCGAGCTATCCCTTTAGCTATGGGGCCGGGCTACGTATTGGCGGGATACGTAACTATGACAGTAACGGAAGCATCCTGACCAGGAAGTCCGTTAAATACATCAATGCCGACAATACCACTTCGGGTGTCCTGATGTCGCCCTATAAGCCGCTGTATTACCGGACACTATGGGGCATCAAATATATGGGACCGGATGAAACCTCACAGATGGTGACCCAGTCGCTGACGGCGACGCTGGTGAGTTCGGAAAGTGCGGTCCCTTTTTCGGATGCCGCCGGTGGGAACGGCATCGGCTATTCCAGGGCGGAGGAAACGGAGGTCGCGCCTAATGGGGCCGTGAACGGAAAACACGTTTATTTTTACAATAACCAGCCAAGCGACAGCCATCCTGACGTGCCGGATAACCCAGACCTTAAAAACGGGCTGGTCAGCCGGGAGGAGGTGTACAGCAACGCTTCGGCAGCGCCCTTGTCGGTGACGGACTACACCTATAAATTGCTGTCTTACGATTATTTTGCTGGGGTGAAGGTGTATAACTGCAATTACGGCGACCTGCCGCGCTGCTCGAACGGCGTACCCCCGGGGGATTTTGCCTGGATACCTGATGTGCAACTCTGTTATTATGGGCTGAATTCCATGTGGTATGTGACAGACAGCGTAAAAAAGACCGAAAACTTCAATGGGCAGTTTTTAAGCAATGTTAAGCGGTTTTACTATAATGGCATCGGACAGGTCAGCCAGGAAACTACGATGGACAGTAAAAACAATGTGCTGACCGCGGTATACACTTACCCTTATGACATCGATCCGTCCGTGCTGACACCAGCCCAGAGTATGCTGAAGTCTTCCTGGAGGTATAACAGCCTGCTCGAACAAGAAGAGCGCCGTAACCTGACCTCCATTTCACATTCCCGGATCACATATGACAACATCAATAACCAACTAGTGCAGACGAAAATCGAACATTCGTTCAACAGCGGGCCTTTTATCACGGATGTAACTTTTGATAGTTATGGCGGGCATAAGACGCCTTTGCAAGTGACCGAACGTGGGTCGAAAGTTTCTGCGCTGGCCTGGGACGACGAAAATAATTTCATCATTGCCGAGGTCGTAAGTTCGGGCGCTGCAGACATGGCTTTCACCAGCTTTGAGCCGGCCCAGGCAGGCAATTGGACGATCGCTTCGACCGTGAGGAACCCGTATGGGTATACGGGCGGCCAGTCCTATAACCTGTCGAATGGTGTGATCGCCAAGAGTGGCCTGAATACGGCGACGACCTACATCGTTTCTTACTGGACAAAAAATACCGGCCCTTTCAGCATTCCCGGAACAGTAGCGGGATACCCGCAAGCTACCGCGACCATCAACGGCTGGACCTGTTACCGGCACCAGGTCAGCGGCGTGAATGGGATTTTGGTCAGCGGGAGCGGGGACATCGACGAGTTAAGGTTATATCCGCAAAACGCGCAAATGAAAACCTTCACGTTCAATTCCCTGGTTGGCGTCACCAGCATGACCGACCCAAAGGATATGACGACCTTCTATGAATATGACGAGTTCGGCCGGTTGAAAGCCGTCCGGGACCGGAACAATAAGATCTTAAAAGCATACGATTACCATTACAAACAATAATAAATAGTATCATGAAAAAAGTTACCCAAAAGATAGCAATATTCATTGCCCTGCTAGCCCTTGGTTCGGGGGCGGCCGCTCAGGAAAAACATCCCGTGCAGGACAGCTTGCGGAAAAGATCAGTCCGGTTCTACGCGAAGAAATTAAAGGTGGACTCCGCCAAAGCTGAAAAGGTGAATAGTATCCAGGATAATTACAAAGCTTCGGTCAAACAAGTTGCCGGGCGCACTGACCTTACTGATGCCCAGAAGCGGGCCGCGATTGATGCGCTGATAGCGGACAAGAACCATCAACTGGGCCAACTGCTCACCAGGGAGCAGCAGGAAGCAGTCATCCCGCCAAATGAAAGGGAGAAACCTGCACCTAAAAAACCTTGAGTGACGACCTGATCCAACCTTACGCAATTATCATGAAAAAACTCCTGAAATTCTCCATAGGCATTTTGTTTTTTGTGGGCGGTCTCGGTGCCGCCAGGGCGCAGAATGGCACTTCCATGTATTCCCCGATCGATGCCGGGACATTCAGTGCCTGCAGCTCGGTGACCAGCTTTTACGATACTGAGAACAATGGTTATGGTTTTTATGATAATTGGGGGCAGCCGAGCCCGGACATCTGGTATAAATTTACGATCGGTTCGTCCGCGGACGTCAGCATTTCCTTATGCGGGAGCAATTTCGACACCTATCTTCACTTAGTCGACGCTTTCGGCAACGAACTGACCTATAATGATGATAACGGGCCTTTATGTACCGGCCTGCAATCCTCTATTGTCTATCCTTCGCTGCCGGCCGGTACCTATTATATCGTAGCGGAAGGATATAGCAGCACGGGCGATATCCAGCTGAGCCTGAATGTGTCCAACATGACGGGGGGCGGTGGCACGGTACCCGGTTCGGGAATGGCGAATGCAATAAACGCCGGAACTTACGGATCTTCAGCGGGGAGTTTCACCGATACGCAGGATAACAGTAACGGCTGCCTGGGGAATTTTATTGGTCAGCCGAGCAATGATATATTTTACAAGCTGGTACTGACCTCCCCGGCCACGCTGTCCGCGACGCATTGCGGGAGTGCCTTGTCGGATACCTATATGCATTTGCTTGACGGGAGCGGTACAGAGATCACCGCCGATGATGATAACGGGCCTTTATGTACCGGCCTGCAAGCCTCTATCGTAAGGGTCCTGGCACCGGGCACCTATTACATCGTCAGTGAGGGTTATGGTTATAATGCCGGTGATATCACCACGCACCTCGATGTTGTACCGACCGGGGGCGATCCTACCGATGGCTGTACACTGATGGCCGCGCAATTGAGCAGTGACCAGAACTATATCGTGACGTACACGCCAATGAAAGAACTGGAACAGGTCGACGCGCTGAAGGACCGAAGTATCTGCCAGGTCACGGAAGATATTGTCTATTTTGATGGTTTGGGGCGTCCCAAACAAAATGTAGCTGTGAAAGCCAGCCCGAACCAACGGGATATCGTACAGACAACCGAATATGATGCCTACGGCCGCACGGTGACAGGATATCTGCCATACGCAGAACAATATAGCAATGACGGTAGTTATAAAACAACCGCACTAAGCAACCAGGCACAGTATTACGGTTCCTCCGGCTGGGATGCTTACGTCAATAAGACCGCTTTCGCTTACAGCCAAACAGTCTTGGAACCTTCACCACTAAACCGTTTAACTGAGCAAGGCGCGCCCGGAAACGATTGGCAGCCGGCGGCTACCCCGGGTACAACCGCAACGGCGGGGCATACTGTTAAGATCGCTTATGGCACAAATACCGACGGTTCGAACCTGAGCCACGCCGTCCGCTTTTGGCTGCTGAATAGCAGCGGAAACGGTGCCTCATGGAACAATATCTACTATCCGGCTGATCAGCTCTATGAGATCAGTTCAACTGATGAGAACGGGCACTATACCTTAGAGTATAAAGATAAGCAGGGGCATGTGATTTGTAAAAAGTCGCAAGGGCCCAGCGGAGACCTCGAAACAGATTATATCTATAATGACCTGGACCAGTTGTGTTATGTTGTGCCGCCGGTACCCATAACGCCCGGTCATCCGTATCCTCAAAGCTTCCTGGAGACGGACGACGTTTTTTTGCATTGTATCTATGGTTATCATTATGATGCACGCAACCGGCTCGCAGAGAAAAAATTGCCCGCCATGGGTTGGGTATTCATGGTGTATAATAACCTGGACCAGCTGACATTCGGTCAAAATGCGAACCAGCGCGGAAAAGACAACCAGGAATGGACTTTTATGCGTTACGATGCGCAGGGAAGAGTTGTGATCACAGGTATCTGGTATTCCGGTGACGGAGCGGACCATAACATGGGCAGCCCGGGCCGGGGCAGGGAAGCTTGGCTGGCGGACTGGTCACAAAACCATGCGCCGGTTTTTGCGACACCGGATAATTCAACCGCGACAGGGTACAACAACGATGACCCGCCGGGGCAGGTATTGACCATCAGCTATTACGACGACTATTCCTTCCCGGGGAACCCGTATGGCCCCTGGCCCGGTGCGGTACAGAGCCATCCTACAGGTATGCTGACAGCGAGTATGGTGACGGTATTGAACCACGACGGTACATACGGCCCTATGCTTTGGAGCGTAAACTACTACGATGCTAACGCAAGAGTCGTGCAGCAGTTTAAGCAGCATTTTCTTGGCAGTTCGTATAACACGTTAAATTATGATAGTTATCAGATTGTTTATAATTTTGACGGCCAGGTGTCCAATACTTACCGGTACCATTATGTCAATGGCTCGCAGGCTTTGCGTGTCGACAATGCGTATTATTTTGATCACAGAGGGCGACGTTACCAGAATTACCAGGCTACCAACAACTTAGCGGCTGTGCTGATGAGCCAGCAGGCTTATAATGAGGTCGGTCAGGTGCATAATAAAACGGTGGGAAATGGCTTGCAAAGTACCGACTACACCTACAACGAACGGGGGTGGCTCATACACAGCAGTTCCGGGTATTTTGACTTGCACCTGGACTACAATTCGAGTACCCATGGCGCAGCGCCTCAATGGAACGGTAATATCGCTGAGCAGGAGTACAACAAGCCGCACAGCGGGTACCAATGGGCAACCTATAGTTATGATGAACTGAACAGGCTGAATAACGGCAATTCTTCGGCCGGGTTAAGCGAAACGAATATTGGTTATGATAACCTGGGGAATATACAAAACCTGACCCGAAGTAACCAATCCTATACGACGCTCGCTTATACTTACGAGAATGGGGGACAAAGTAACCGTTTAAGTACGGTAAGCGGAGCGGGGTTCGCAACCCGAAACTACACTTATGACGATAACGGTAATGCCACCAGCGATGGTCTCGGCAATACGATCAACTACAACATACTTGATCTGCCTGCCAGCATACCTGGCAAAGGCTTGAGCTATACCTATGACGCTATTGGGCGCAAACTGCAAAAAGTAGCCAACGGCGTAGTTACCGAATATATAGATGGGATACAATACACCGGGACAACCATCGATTTTGTCGCGACGGAGGAAGGCAGGGCGATCATATCCGGCTCCAATGTTAATTATGAATATACGCTGAAAGATAACCTGGGTAATAACAGGGTGACTTTTGACCAGTTGAACGGCCAGGTGGGCGAGGATGATTATTACCCCTTTGGCTTGAATATGCATATTTTGCAGAATGCAGGTAATAAGTACCTTTACAATGGGAAGGAGAAACAGGAGGAATTAAACGACCAATACGATTATGGCGCGCGGTTCTACGATCCTGTAATTGCAAGGTGGACAACCCCTGACCCTCTGGCGGAGAAAAACCGGCGATGGAACGTTTACAATTATGTAAAAAACAACCCTATCCGGCTGATAGACCCGGATAAGCTATCAACGGAGTATCATAGTACATTTATTATTCTTGTTTAACCGAATTATCCTTTTGCTATTATTGATTTGTGCCGGGGGAGTTCCCTTGTAGAAATACTTATTAACAACATTTCTAAAAATATTTGCTTTGTATATTGTAAACATGTAGTTTGGGGCTAAATTAAATCTTATGAGATACCTGTCTACCGTCTCTATCAAACGCCTTAAAGCCTACACTTTAACCGAGATATTGGTCGTGCTGTGCATTATTGGTATTTTAATATTGCTGGCACTGCCGAATTTATTGCCGTTGATCACCAAAGCCAAAAGCTTGGAGGCTAAAGAACAACTGGAGCATATCCACACCTTAGAAAAAAACTACTTTTACGAAAAATCAAAATACACGACTGACTTGCAAGCCCTGGGCTTTTTGCAGGAGAAACTCAGTACGGATAAAGACGGACGGGCAAACTATCGTATCGAAATTGTGAACGCGACCAGCACTACCTTCACTGCACGAGCGACAGCGGTAGTTGATTTTAACGGAAACGGTACGTTTAACGTATGGGAGGTTGACCAGGATAAGAATTTGAGAGAAGTTACTCCAGACTGATGTGCTGATCATTCAAACTCTAATCGTTTTTGTTCTTGTCGCTATTTTCGTTCAGGATTTAAAAAGCCGCGCAGTCTATTGGTTCTGGTTTCCCGTATTGGTTTGCTTATTTAGCATTGATGGTTATTTTGTACGCCACCAGTTAATCCGCATGCAATGGCTATCCGCCTCAATCGATCTTTTATTTATCGGTGCTCAGCTTTTATTGGTGAGCCTTTATTTTTCAATAAAACAGAGACAGTGGGTTAATATCAGCAGAGAGTTATTAGGTTGGGGAGACATTCTGTTTTTAGTGAGCATTGCGTTTTATTTTTCCATTTTGAACTACCTGCTCTTCTATATCAGCAGTTTAATTATTATTTGCGTTTTTGTATTACTGTGCCGGATATTCTCAGTAAAAAATAATCAACAAATTCCATTAGCTGGCTTGCAGGCGCTGATATTAATTGTATTTTTAGTGGTTCAATTGTTGGATAAGAATATCGATTTAACCAGTGACAACTGGTTGTTGCACTACCTATATAGATGAGCCTGACGGAGGATATCATATTATTAACAGATAATATCCATTTGCTGACCAAAGATCAGGCATGGCACTACCGCATATTGCCAAAATCCAAAGCAGGGACAATTTTTATCATATATTGTGAGGACGGAACCAACACACAGGATCTTCAATCCGAACTGGAAATATTATTGGGTTTAACGATTGAAGTCGAGCCTATTCCGGCCGCGCAAATCGCCAGACTACTTTCCAAATATTACATCAAGGACAGCGCGGCACAAGGTGCTACTCAACTACATATCCACAAAGATGCCGACGACTTTTTGCTAAACCTGATCGGCGAGGCCAAAAATCTGAAAAGTAGCGATATTCATATCGAAAGCTACGAAAACAAATGCCGGGTGCGTATCAGGATAGACGGGATGATGGTAGAGCGCTATTTATTAAAGCGGGAAGAGTACCCCGCCCTGATCAATAAGATTAAAATACTATCCAATCTGGATATTTCTGAGAAGCGACTTCCACAGGACGGGCGCATTAACTTCAAGCACCAAGAACAGCAGTTTGATATCCGGGTTTCCGTTCTGCCGACTTTACATGGTGAAAAGGTTGTATTGAGATTACTGAATAACGATGCAACGGATATAGACCTGAATACCCTTGGTTTCTCTGCGTTTGATCTGGATAATTATCTCCAGGGAGTAAAAAGGCCAAACGGAATATTATTGATCAGCGGCCCCACAGGTTCGGGAAAAACGACCACCCTATACGCAACCCTGAAACTTTTAAATAAGGAAACCCGTAATATCCTAACGGTTGAAGACCCCGTTGAATATACCTTGGAAGGTGTTAATCAGGTGCAACTCAAAGAATCGATAGGGTTAGGTTTTGCGGCGGCATTGCGGACGTTTTTGCGCCAGGACCCTGATGTAATCATGGTCGGCGAGATCAGGGATACCGAAACCGCCAACATGGCGATCCGGGCCGCCCTGACCGGGCACCTGGTGTTGTCGACCATTCATACCAATTCCGCATGGGGAACTGTATCGCGGTTGATCGATATGGGTATCCCGCCGTTTTTGGTGGCCAATACATTGAACACAACGGTTGCACAGCGGCTGATCAGGTTGCTTTGCCCGCATTGTAAAAAAGAGAACGAGTTGAACGCTGAATTATATCCCAAACAATTTAAACCCTATTCCATTGTAGCCAAGCATTACACGCCAAACGGCTGTGAGAAATGTTATTACACGGGATACAAGGGGCGTAAAGCTGTGTACGAGGTAATTCCGGTCGATCAGGAATTGGCTATGGAGATTAAGAATGGGAATATGTATGTAAACGAGATGCTGAAAGAACGCGGGATACAGACGCTTGCCGAAAACGCTTTTCAGATTTTCAGCGAGGGGATGACAAGCCTTGAGGAGATATATCCTTTATTATTTAATTATTAAAATTGCTGCATGTATAAAAAATTGACTCTATTTATTTTAAGTACGGTATTGTGTTTTTCGCTTGAAGTAAGTGCGCAGCAACAACCCCGCATCCAGGTTATTCAAAGCCAGCTGGAACAATTGTCTGCTACCGTTCCCGGCCTGAACAGTACCGTTCAGTTGTCGGTAAACGGGGTGTCGATCCAGGAGTTCGTATCCGCGTTGGCGAAATCGAATAATCTGAGTATCAATATCGATCCGAAATTAAATATCCGGGTGGTCAACAATTTCAATAACGTTACGGCGCTTGATATCCTGGTATTCCTGGCAAAGAATTACAATCTTGATATTTCTTTTACGGGTTCGATCATTACTATATTACAGTATCAGGATCCCAGTCTCAATGTTCATCCTGTAAGGGAAATCAAAGCCAAATATAACGCATCAGATAATACCTTGAGCCTGGAACTGGAAAATGATAGCCTGAGCATTGTCGCCCGAAAGATCACACAGCTATCCGGGAAGAATATCGTGGTCGGTTCGGGTTTATCCGGCAAGCGGGTATCCGCATTTTTTGCGAATGCACCGTTTGAAACTGCTTTAGAAAAATTGGCCTTCGCTAATGATATCAAAATGGTCACAACGAATGACAACTTTTACCTGTTCCAGCCATTGGGCGAAAACGAAGAACAGTATGTGAACGGGGATAAGAATACGGCTGTCAGGAAAGTATTTAAGCCAATTGCTCAAAATGCCACTGCCGGTAATTTGGGTTTGTTTATCCGTACCATTGGCGGTCAAAAAATGATCTCGCTTGATTGTAATAACGCTTCCATTCAGGATCTGGTTAAATCGGCCTCCCAAGAGATGGGCAAAAACTATTTTTTGTATTCGGAAATTAAGGGGACAATTACCTCCCATGTCACCGATATCAGCTATGATAATTTCCTAAGTTCACTGTTCCAGGGAACGGATTACACTTATCGAATAGAAAATGGCAATTATCTCATTGGGGATAGAAAGCTGGAGGGTTTGAGAAACAGCAAGGTGATCATGCTACAGAACCGCTCCATCGATACCGTGCAAGCTATGATCCCGTTGGAATGGAAGAAGGGCGTTGAGATCAAAGAGTTTCGGGAGCAGAATACACTATTGTTATCAGGACCTGGGCCGCAGATAGCTGAGTTGGAATCCTATATCAAGCAACTCGATCAGCTGGTGCCGATGGTCATGATCGAAGTAACGCTGGTCGACATCAACAAAGGAAGAACCGTAGCGACAGGTATCTCCGCCGGGGTAGCGGATAGCGTAAAAACTGGCGGCACTGTATTGCCCGGCGTTAACTATACCTTTGGTTCTGGTTCCATTAATGATTTTCTTAACCGGCTGGGCGGGGTAACACACCTTAACCTTGGCCACGTGACTCCAAATTTCTACGCGACCATTAATGCATTGGAGTCAAACAGTAACGTACAGGTACACTCTGTACCTAAGCTAACCACTTTAAATGGCCATACTGCGACATTAAGTATCGGTTCGAAACGTTATTACCTGATACAAACCCAGAATGTCCTTCCGTCGCTAACTAACCCCACCAGTATTTTCAGTCAGCAATACAATGCAGTTGAAGCCAATCTGGTGATCAATATCAAACCCATTGTTTCCGGGGATGACCAGGTGACATTGGCCATCAAGGTGGATATTACCGATTTTATCGGCACACCACCAACGAATGCACCACCACCGACCTCGACCAGTAAGTTTGAATCTATTGTAAGAGCGCATAATGAGGATATGATTGTATTGGGCGGTTTGGAGCGGGAAGAGGATAGCGACACGGCTTCCGGCGTGCCTCTTTTATCCAGGATACCGGTATTGAAATGGATATTCAGCAGCAAGAGTAAGACACATACGAAGATCGTGACCTTAGTATTTATTAAGCCGACCATTATTCATTAGAACATTTAAAGCACAGGAAATGCTTCAACAGTATCTCGGTATCAATAAGGCGGTCGGCGTCGGGGTTACTATCCGGCGCGACGGTTCGTTGGCTATCAACGCCTGTAACGTTATAGCGAACGCGAAGCGGCTTGATATTGAAACCAAGATAGTGGGCTTACAATCTTTTGAAGAATTAAGTAAACATTTTGAGTCCAAATCCCTGGTCGCTGTAAATATCAATGGGAAAGGCATCGTCCACAAGCAGGTCGAGCGGATTGATCTATTGTCTCAAAATAACTTCTCAAAAATACTTCCGAATGCCAATATTGAAGAGTTTTACGTACAGAACTTCATATCTGATAATTGGTCGTTTGTTTCTGCGATCCGCAGATCGGATGCTGACAGGATCATCGACCAAATTCGAGAACTTGGATTTGTTCCGATCATGTTGAATTTAGGCCCGTTTCCCGTGTTTACCATCTTGCCACAACTGAACCTCTACGATACCGAGCTCATTTTTGACGGGCATCAGATTAGCAGGGATGAGGAAGGAAATTGGGTCCAATATCAATATGACGAAGCCGCAAAGTCGCCTTTCCCGATAAAAGTAGAATCAGAGAAAATCGATGAGCAGTTATTATTGGCATACGTTTCGGCTTTTCAATTGGTGGTGTCGCAGCGCATCGAGCCAATAAAAGCCAATATAGAAACCTTAGAAAAAGCCGAAGCCGAAGCCTTGTCAAAAAAGAAACTGCAAGTATACGGTTCAATAGTATTAGCTATTACGTTTTTATTGTTGCTGATCAATTTTGTTCTTTTTTCTTCGCTTAATGCTGACAATATAAAGCTGGCGTACCGCGTAAGCAGCACTGCAAGAACATTCAGCGATATCAAAAGCATACAGGACAACATCAAATCAAAAGAACTTGAATTGCAGGTATTGGGTTGGGATAATGGTGTGAGCAAAGCACGTTTGATCGGCCAAATGGCGTCGTGTTTACCTCAGGAGGTGACCTGGAAGCAGGTTGATATGGATCCGGTAGACAATGACGAAAGCAGGGCGCAGCGGACGCCGATCTTTAAAAACAGGCAGATCAGGATAGCCGGGCTTTCGGAGAAAGTAATCCCGGTCAACGAGTGGATAGCACGAATAAAAACCCAGCACTGGGTCAAAGATGTCACTTTAGATAATTATGTTTTTAACAACGAAGCGAACACAGGGCAGTTTACCATTAGCGTGTCCTATTAATCATGGTAAAAGAACTCTTACATAAAAAGGAATACTGGCTCATCGCGGGAACAATCGTGCTGATTTTGCTTTGCTATCAACTCGCATTCAAAAAAACGATAGCTGCATTTCAAGTCAACTCACGCCTTAAAACGCAATTAACCCAGGCATCCGATGTTGCCTATCAACCGGGATATCTGGAAAGGAAAACAAAGAACCTCGAAATGATATTGGCACGATATCAAGCGGATACATTGAGTTTAAGAGGTAACACGCTCGCAACTATAGCTTCAATAGCTGAACGTGAAGACGTCAAACTTTCAGGTGTACCTAACCAGGATCCCGCATTTAATACGGGTCACTTTATCATCCAAAAGCTTGATTTTGAAGGCAATTATCCTGCTTTAGTCAAAACATTAAATCATTTAGAAGAGCAACAAAACATAGGGGTTCCCCGGTCTGTTACTTTGAAAGCGGTAGAAGAAAGAACTTCTGATAAAGCAGCCAGGAAAACGGTAATGGAAATACTGATGGAGATAAAAAAATGAAATTTGTAAATTTAACAGATCATGGAAACAAATAGACTAACCTGGGGACTCATCATCGTTACGCTAATGGGGTTTTTATCTTCCTGTAAGGACTTTATTGAGCCATCAATTTCGGGTAGCAAGGTCACGTTGGAGGCGCCCGGCAACAAATACCAAAGTACCAGCTATACGGTCAATTTCTGGTGGGACCAGGTAGATAATGCGCTGACATACCGCTTACAGGTAGTTTCCCCCCGTTTTGATTCTGTCGGAGTGTTGGTGATGGACACTGTAGTAAAAAAGAACACCTTTGTTTTGACCATGAACCCTGGTAATTACCAGTGGCGCGTGCGGGCCGAGAATGGCAGCAGCCAAACCCCCTATTCCGACCCGTATTCCTTTAGCGTATTGTATTCCTCTATCAAACAGCAAAACGTATTGCTGACTTCTCCCGCAAGCGGGTTTCTGACCAATCTAAATTCGGTAACTTTGCAATGGACAAGTTTGTATGGCGCGACCAAGTACCAGCTCGAAATAGACACCAATAATTTTGTGAATGAAAGCGCAGTTATTTTAAACCAGGTCTATCCCGGCCTGCAGGTTAATTACACGTTTCCAAAAGATCAGACTTACCAGTGGCGGGTACGTGCAGAGAACGATACTGCCCAAGCCAAATGGTCGGCTATCAATGTCATTACCTACAACCATACCGCACCGGGGGTAGTTACCCTGGTTTCGCCAACCAATAAACAAACAGTGAGCTTGCCGGTTTCGCTACAATGGAACAGTGTGGCGAAAGCAACAAAATACAAATTATACGTACTCAAAAGCGACTCGACCACCTTATATAACCAAAGTTTTCCGGCTGTGTTAACGACCACCAATTATAGTTTTAACCTGGGAACATCCGGCGATAAAATCTATTGGAAGGTAACTGCGGTAGATGCGTTTGGAAACGAAGGTCTACCAAGCACGTTGCGAAGCTTTTCTCTTCAATAAAAACTCAATGAAGAATAAGGGTTTGACATATGTTTTAGGATTAGTTGTTTTGGTCGTTTGGGGAATGATCATCTACAGGATATTCCTGGCTGTAAAGGCTGACGACGAGCCTTTGCAAAGTAGTACTTCGCTCAAAAAAGAAGTGTTTAACGATTACACGATCCCAAAGGATACAACCAAACTATTGCTCAATTATCGCGACCCTTTCGCTGCACCGAAGCCGGAAGAAAAAGAGATTTCCCCCGATAAACATGCTATTCAAAAAGTGTTTAGCTCTGTACCAATAAGACCGCCCGTTAATTGGAACCAGATCAAATATTCAGGGTATATTCATAATCCGGGATCGAAAAAACTGATCGCCATGATGAATATCAACGGAAAGGAGCTGATGATGTCCGAAGGTGAAACGGCAGATCAGGTCAAACTAATCAAAAACCTGAAAGATTCGGTTAAGGTAAGTTATCAGGGCGCGACAAAGTTCATAGTACTCAATAATAAGAACCAATGAAGAAATTGTTTACTGTTTTAGTAGGATGCATTATCGCTTTTGCGGCGAATGCGCAAAAACTGCCTGATATGGGTTTGTACAAAATTCATGTGAGCGAAAGCGATAAAAACATCCAGGCCGAGATCAATCCTGTTGAGTCTAAACCCACGATACAAACAGATCGCTCTTACTATTGGTATAGCGCAGGGAAGATCAAAATTACTCAAGGTGGTTACAGTGGGAAATTATTAAACGGTCTGTACAATGAGTGCTACCTTAATAAAAATTTGAAAGAACAAGGCGAATTTAAAAAAGGGCTGAAAAATGGCCTTTGGAAGAGTTGGATTGAAAACGGCAAATTGGTCCAGGCTATTAACTGGAAGAATGGTGTCAAAAATGGCGGATTCGAAATCTATGATGAAAAAGGGAATTTGAAACAAAAAGGGAACTATGCCAATGATGTATTGGATGGCAATCAGATCACATATTTCAGTAGAGACTCGGTACAGGTTGTTAGCTATAAGGATGGTAAGCTGGTTTCTAAAGGAAAAGGCTCTGGTTTTTGGCGCAAGCTCAATATTTTCAAAAAAGACAAATAATTGTCACCAACCCAAACATGCTTAAATCATCAGCGCTATATCTGGTTATCGTCATCGCCCTGGTTATCGGGATATTGTGCTCTTCGCTGATCGTGGTCGCTTATTTTTATAAGCAACAGTACCAACAAAAATTCAGGTTTGACCAACTGGAAGCCAACCTGAATTCGGCGGTCAATATTTTGTTAGGTTCAGAAGACAATAGTTTTAAGGAGGAAAAATCATTTAGCCTGTTTGGCGCCGATGCTGACTCTGTTTCGGTGAGGAAGATTCCCTGGGGGATTTATGATGTCGGCTTGGCCAAGGCCTATATTCAGCATGATACGCTTTACAAAGCTTTTTCTATCGCCAGTGCATTGGATTCCGCGAAGTGGGCGGCATTGTATTTAATTGATGAAGATAGGCCATTGTCAGTAAGCGGCAACACCTTGATACGGGGCGCGGTATTTATTCCGAAGGCAGGTGTCAAAGAGGCTTATGTGGATGGACAGGCTTATAAAGGTGACAAAAGAATAGTGCTCGGTACACAACACAACAGTGATAAATCACTCCCGGCATTGCAACAAAGCCGTCTCGATTTATTGCAAACATTAGGCACCTCTTCAAAATCTAATGATACGATCTTGCCGCGCACAGATTCCTTGAAAATTTCGTTTTTTAAACCCACCAGGGTCATTAACTTTAAAAAGAATGTAACTACAGTTGCCGCTCTCAAATTGAGCGGAAACATAATCCTGTTATCCGATACCACGGTTATTATTGAAAATACTGCCGGCCTTGAAAATGTGTTGGTGTTTGCAAGGGTGATATTGATCAAAGACGGCTTTGTCGGAACCTGCCAATTATTTGCGACAGACTCTATAGGGGTTGGAAAAAACTGCATCTTCAATTACCCGTCATGCTTCGGCGTTATCCGCAACCACAATGATAAAAGTACACAAGGGCGGATTCGGATCGGAGAAAGTACAACCATAACCGGGATGCTTTTTACCTGCGAAAAAGAAAAGAGCCAGTTACAAACCCTGATCGATATCGGAAATAACGTCAAGGTATACGGACAAGTGTACGCTATGGGCCTTCTGCAATTCAACAAAAGCGCCGAAATTTATGGGAGTGCTTTTACAAACAGATTTCTGTACCAATCTACTTATACCAAATACGAAAACTACCTGATCAATATCAAACTCGATGCAAACGGACTTTCGCCCTATTATTTAACCAGTTCGCTTTTTCCGGTAAGTGGAAAAAGACAAAAAGTATTGCAATGGCTGGAAGCAAATTAATGAATGCCAATAAATTAAAAGCCTCCAGTATCTTAGAGGTGGTTATTTCCATGGTGGTGATCGTGGTGGTGTTTACCATCGCGATGGCTATATTCGGCAACGTACAAAGGTTGTCGCTCACTGGCAAAAAGGTAAAAGCGTTGGCTGTTTTAAAAGGGGCATTTCTAAAATCTGAACAGCATATTTCTGTTGGCAAGGAAACTAATACTATTGATGAATTCAAGGTAGAACAGGAAATTACCCCATACGGACAAAGCAACAACTTGTATCAAATTTCGCTAATTGCCTATGATAGCAACGGGGAAATGGTAGCAGAATCAAAAAATGTAATGTACGATGCAAAGTAGCCATCATCGATTAAACGCTTTTACTATTATGGAGGTAACCATTGCGATGCTGGTCACGGCGATTGTGATCGGTATCACCTATACTGCTTATACGATCATCAGCAAATCGTTTATCGACTTCAAAGCCAAAAATGAGGACATCGCCTTGCTCACCAGGATTGATCAGGTGATGAAAAGGGACTTTGACAGAGCAGTAATGATTGAAGCGGATAATACCGGGATTGAAATGATAAATAATAATCAACTCCCGGTGCATTACGAAATAACATCAACGTACATTGTTAGAAAAACGATCACAGCCGACACTTTCAAAGTTCAAATCCAGGACATTAAAGTTCTTTTTGAAAAACAGGAGAAGAATACAATGACGGAAAGTGGTAATTTATCAAAGGATGAATCAAACCGGATAGATGAATTATCCTTTACGGTCAACTATAAAAACGATTTGATACCTTTCCACTTTAATAAAAAATACAGTTCCGTAAACCTGATCAAACGAAATCCCAATGCCATCAATTGACCTGAGTCGGTACGAAAAAAAGAAGGTGGCTAAACCGAATCAAGCCGCTTCGGGAAGCAGTCTGTCCGACCTGTTGAATAAAGATATTTCATTCGGCAGCAAGGAACTGAATGATAAAAAGAAAGAAGCTCTCTACCTGGAACTGCATTCGCTTTTACAGGCCGGGATCGATCTGAAAAGCAGTTTTGAACTAATCATCGCTGACCAGGAAAAAGAGAAGGATAAGGCGTTATTTTTAAGCATACAGCAAGCGATCCTTGGCGGGATGACTTTTTCCCAGGCACTACAGCAAAGTAACCGGTTTTCGCTGTACGAAGTTTTTAGCTTACAGATCGGAGAAGAGACCGGCAAACTAATCGAAGTATTACGCGACCTGGCAAAATACTATCAAAGCAAGATCAAACAACGCCGGAAGATTGTATCAGCTTTGACCTATCCGTGCATTGTGTTAAGTACTTCGTTAGGTGCGGTGTTTTTTATGCTGAAATTCGTAGTGCCCATGTTTGGCGATGTATTCAAACGGTTTGGTGGTCATCTGCCCTGGATCACCGAGAAGATCATCGGCGTTTCCAAAATGCTCGAGGACAATTTCAGCAAAGCTTTTTTGCTGGTTTTGACCATCGCCATACTCCTCTTCAGTGTCAGGAAGACTGAGCAGTTCAGAAAAATTCTGGCAACCACTGTGCTTCGTATTCCGTTTATCGGTAATCTGGTGCAGAAGATCTATCTCGCACGGTTCTGTAATTCCATGCGTTTACTCATCAACGCCCGGTTGCCCTTGCTGCGGGCTATCGCCCTGATTCGCCAAATGATCCGTTACTATCCAATAGATTCCTCTCTGGCGATTATCGAAGCAGATATCCTACAGGGCAAAACCTTGTATCAAAGTCTGCAGCAATTCAAAGTATATCCCGCAAAAATGGTACAACTGGTAAAGGTTGGAGAAGAAACAAACCAACTTGACTATTTCTTCGGGATCATTTCTGAACAATACATCGAAGAGGTTGAATACAAAACTTCAACATTGAGCAGCGTGATGGAACCCCTCATCATTGTTTTTCTCGGGTTGATCGTAGGTGTTATTTTAGTTTCCATGTATTTGCCGCTCTTCCAGATGAGTAATAGTTTTTGAGCGGAGCAAAAGATAAGGTGTGCCTCCCAAAAGATCGCATCCCGGATAGTGGGTAGTGCCTGTGTCATAATGATGTCTGGTGCAGTGCCTGCCTTGCGACTGACCATACTGCACTTTCACCCTATACCCTTTGTACACTGTGGTATTGTCTTTCGGTGCCGTTGGTGCCGCAAACAGTGTGGGTATCTGTCCGGGAGTGATAATGCGAACGGATAATTGCATGGATAACTGTGTCTGCATTATTGCGCCACCATGTATTCCTGCCCAACTTTCAACGATTCATTACGGGGTACGGTGATGGTGACATACTGGTGCGCTGCGTCAGTTAACG
>Ga0075036_1088867_pt1 | contig 35966 bp, 32 predicted proteins | sample OrgsoiRN2013_053_FD_67571 | JGI IMG/M metagenome (GOLD analysis project Ga0075036, IMG submission 67571) | Permafrost soil microbial communities from the Arctic, to analyse light accelerated degradation of dissolved organic matter (DOM) -... | ecosystem: Environmental > Terrestrial > Soil >... | reverse complement strand
CTGAGCGAGTTGGAAAACGTTATTGCCCCTTTGTTAAACAGATAAGCATCAGGTTGATGAAAAACATAGCGCAAAGGGTTTTTGATGTCGAAATAGAATCACTGCAACAGGTAGCAGCACAGCTTGACGATCAGTTTACCAACGCAGTAAAAGCCATATTGCAAGGTACCGGTAAGGTAATTGTCACCGGGATAGGCAAATCGGGCCTTATTGGTAAAAAAATAGCGGCTACTTTATCGAGTACGGGCACATCAAGTTTTTTTATGCATCCCGGAGAAGCTTTTCATGGCGATCTCGGGATGATCGGAAAAAATGATATGGTGATCATGATATCGTACTCGGGCGAAACCGATGAAGTTTTGAAACTGATACCCTATCTTAAATGGAATAGCAATGTATTAATAGCATTAACAGGTAATCCTAACTCAACTATTGCGCTTAATAGCGATCACCACTTAAATATCGCAATTAAACATGAAGCTTGTCCATTAAAACTTGCGCCTACATCTTCAACAACAGCCGCCCTGGTCATGGGTGATGCTATTGCTGTCGCTTTAATGGAATCGAGAGATTTTAAAGAAACCGATTTTGCCCGCTTTCATCCGGGTGGAAGCCTTGGGCGTAAATTGGTGCTAAAAGTTAAAGATTTAATGCGTACCGATAACCTGCCATTTATAACTCCCAATGCTTCTTTTACCGATCTGGTTTTAAAGATGTCTGAAGGCCGTATAGGTATGGTTATAGTCGGTACCGCCTCAAAGGTTGACGGCATAGTTACCGATGGGGATTTGCGCAGGGCCCTGGTCAAAGTCGCCGACACATCAAAGTTATATATTAGCGCCATGATGAACCCTGATCCGGTAATTGTTGACCAGGAGGAATACATTAATACCGCCGATAATTTAATGCTCAAAAAAAAGATAGTTACTGTGTTGGTTGGATCGGCAGGTCAACGTACTGTAAATGGCATATATCAATTATACAATGCTTAAAGTCAGCGTCTTATTTCATTGGGCGTCTGTCACAAAATACATTAATTAAAAACAACGGATGAATAGTAGTTTATTAAATAAATTTGAAGACATAAGAATTCTTGTTATCGGTGATTTAATGGTAGATCATTACATGTGGGGGAAGTTCGAGCGCATATCGCCTGAAGCGCCTGTCCCTATTGTAGATATTATTAAAGAGGAGGTGACCCTTGGCGGTGCTGGCAACGTGTTAAAAAACCTGAATAGTTTTGGTGCTAAATCGGATGTTGTTAGTGTTATCGGCGATGATTTATGTGCTGATGAACTTTTTACGCTTTTAAGAGATGCCGGTGACAGCCTCTCAGGTATACATCACGAGCCAAACCGGATAACTACAAAAAAATCGCGAATATTGGCGTCAAAGCATCAGATGATGCGTTTTGATAGGGAGTCTAACCATCCCATAAATGAGGCCTCTGAGAATTTTATCATCAACTTTGTAAAGGACAATGCTGCCAGTTATAAAGTAATTCTAATTTCTGATTACTTAAAAGGAACTCTAACAAACAAGGTACTTGCTGAAGTTATCGCTTGTGCGCGCAAAAACAATGTTATAGTCATTGTTGACCCTAAAGGAAGCAATTATTCGAAATATATGGGGGCGAATGTCATCAAACCCAACAAAAAAGAAGCAGCCATAGCTACCGGGATCGATATTGCCGATAGCGAAAGTTTAAAAGCTGCGGCACAGAGTTTAAAAAAACAAACAGGCGCCGATGCTGTAGTGGTGACACTATCCGAAGAAGGCATGGCTATTTATGACGATCATTTCGAAATAATCCCGACCAAAGCCAGCGAAGTATTTGACGTTACCGGCGCAGGCGATACGGTATTGGCGAGCATAGGGATATGCATTGCAAGCGGAATGAGCATTAAAGACGCCTGCGTTTTCGCTAATCACGCGGCCGCGATAGTTGTTAGCAAGATCGGTAGTGCTGTAACTACAGTTGAGGCTGTTTTACAGCATATTAAAAACGAATAACATTTTTTTGCCGTTGCGTTACAACAAAAAAGGATGATTGTTGTTATCAAATTCGCTTATTTAATACATTTAAAACGATAAGTTATTTGTTATAGTTACTTAGAAATAGCTGAAATTTGTTACTTTCGCAAAATATATCTTTACTTAATGTTAAACTGTACGTGGCTAAGCATAGTCTTACCAAAAGTAAATAAAATGAAATATATCTATCGTGTTTTTGTACTATTTGTTATTTTCTCCTGTATTCAAAGCACATCCCGTTTACTTGCACAAACCATTACTCCGGCAAATATAGGCACACTTAAAGTTGATGATTTAACTGACGCGCAGGTACTTGAGCTAATGAAGCAAGCTCAGGCTACTGGTCAAACTGACGACGAGTTGCGGAAAATGGCCGTTGCAAAAGGTATGTCTGCAGATGATGCCAACAAGCTGCAGGCCAGAATAACCCGGTTACGCAATAATCCAAATAATACCGGTACGCCAGGCCTGGAAAACTCTCGTCAATTAAATTATACACCACCAATTGCCAATAATAAGCCATTAAATCGCGATACCGACAAGTTGGAGATTTTCGGCGCAGATTTATTTAATAACAGTAACTTAACTTTTGAACCTAACCTCAAAATAGCTACACCACAAAATTACATACTGGGGCCCGACGATCAGGTCGTGATATCGGTATACGGTAACTCTCAGGTGGAGTGGAAACTAAATGTGTCGCCGGATGGCATCATACAAATACCGGGAATAGGCCCTGTAAACGTTGGTGGTAAAACCATCGAACAAGTCCGTGGCATGATTACGTCAAAACTAATTGCTAATCATTATGCCATAGGTCATGGTACCGATGTCGCCTTGAGTTTGGGCAATATTCGTAGTATAAGCGTTACTTTAACCGGCGAGGTGGTAAAGCAAGGCACCTATACAATACCTTCGCTTTCTAAATTATTTAATGCGTTATATGTTTCGGGTGGCCCTACTGATAATGGCTCATTGCGACAAATAAAATTAATCCGTAATAATCAGGAAATAAAAACAATTGATTTTTATGATTTCCTGTTAACAGGAAGTCAAAAGGATAATATCCGTTTGCAGGATGGGGATGTGATTCGCGTACCTACCTACAAAGTAAGAGTTTCATTGGCAGGGCAGGTGAAACATCCGGCCATATTTGAAGTTCTGCCGGGAGAAACGTTGAAAAATGTGCTCAGTTTTGCCGGAGGCTTTACCGATCTGGCTTATACGGCAGCAATAAAAACCATACAAGTAACCGATAAAGAACACCGGGTAACAGACGTTAGCTCTGCTGATTTCTCAAACTATATACCACTCAGAGGGGACGAGTATAAGGTAGAAAAAATATTGGAGCGGTTTGAAAACAGGGTTACCATCATCGGAGCTGTTTTCAGGCCTGGGCAATTTGAATTAGAAAAAGGCCTGACATTATCACAGCTAATTGCCAAGGCAGCTGGGTTAAAAGAAGATGCTTTTGCTTCACGGGGATACATTACACGGTTAAAGCCCGACAACACTATTGAAAGCATTTCATTTGATCCTAAAGCAATAGTTGGCAAAACTACAACCGATATACCGTTACAACGGGAAGATGTGATTACTATACGATCGATATTTGATTTGCGTGATAACTATAAAGTTACTATTAACGGAGAAGTTAGAAAGGGCGGTGAATTTGCTTATGCCGATAATATGACCGTTGAAGACCTGATTATTCAGGCCGGTGGTTTTTCTGAAGGGGCTAGTTCAAAACGTATCGAAATAGCCCGTCGTGTAAATAACAGCGACCCTAATCAAAAAAATACGCCGGTGGCGCAGGTCTTTGTTGTAGATGTCGATAATCAGTTGAAATTTAGCACATCCTCATTCGTATTGCAACCATTTGACGAAGTGTCGGTATATGGATTACCCGGGTTCGAAAAGCAAAAAACGGTAAAAATTGAAGGTGAGGTACTGTATCCGGGTCCGTATGCTATTATTACCAAAAACGAAAGGATATCAAGCTTGGTAAGACGTGCAGGAGGATTAACAGTTTATGCCGATGTAGAAGGCGGAACATTAAAACGTGCCGATGATAATGGCGGTGTCGACCTTAATAAAAGTAAAATTGATTCGGCACAGCTAAGACAAGATCGGATAGATAGGTTACAGCGCTTGCAAAAAACATTTCAGGATTCGACGAGTAACATCATGCTGAAAAACGACTATGTGGGAATAGATCTTCCCAAGATATTAAATAACCCGGGATCGGACATTGATTTAATTTTAGAAGAAGGAGACGTACTAATTATTCCAAAACAACAGCAATTGGTTAAAGTAAACGGCGAGGTTTTATTCCCCGGATCAGTAATTTATGCTAACGCTAAATCGCTTAGGGGATATATTGACAATGCCGGTGGATTTTCTCCAGCTGCGTTACGACGCAGGGCTTATGTGGTTTATGCCAATGGGACGGTAAAAAGCACACATGCTTTTCTATTTTTCAAAAGCTATCCTAAAATCAAAGCAGGTAGTCAAATCATTGTGCCTAAAAAACCTCAAACTAAAGGCCTTTCCGCTGCAGAGTCTGTAGGGTTACTGGGCGGGCTTGCATCTATGGGGGCTGTTATCATTGGTATCATTAGTTTGGTAAAAAAATAACCTAAATGACAGAGATTACAAATAGTTCTTCTGTGAACAATGATGAGGTTTCGTTAAAAAAATTTATTTTAAGGTTGCAGGAATGGTGGCGATATCTGTTGGCGTGGTGGTTTGTTATTTTAATAGCAGCAACAGTAGGCGCGGGTATTGGGTTTGTTTATGCTTGTTTTAATAAACCAATTTACAGAGCGACGTTAAGTTTTGCTTTGGAAGACGATAAATCTTCTGGAGGACTAGGAGGGGCATTAGGATTGGCAAGCCAATTTGGATTTGATCTGGGTGGCAGTGGTGGTGGTGCATTTACCGGAGACAATTTATTAGAATTGATGAAGTCCCGCTCAATTGTCGAAAAGGCCTTGCTCACTGATATAACTGTAAATAACAAAAAACAAACATTGGCCGAGTTGTATATTTCTTTTAATGACATTCGCAAGGCCTGGAAAGCGAACCCCCAATTAAAAAAAATATATTTTCTATCAAATGCAGACAGAACAAAATTTTCTTTACAACAAGATAGTATTTTGGGAGGTTTTTACAACACCATAATCAAGAATAACTTGATTGTTGATAAAATAGATAAAAACATAAGTATTATAAGTATAAACGTCAATTCTGAAAATGAACTTTTTTCGAAAACTTTTGCTGAGGTACTAGCAAAAACAGTATCGGATTTTTATATCGATACTAAAACAAAAAAGTCGGTACAAAATGTAAAAATCTTGCAATATCAAACTGACTCTGTAAGGCGCGAATTAAACGCCGCTATTTATGGAGTAGCCTCAGCTATAGATGCAAACCCAAATGCAAACCCCGGGCGGCAAGTGCTCCGCACAACCTCTCAGCATAAGCAAGTAGATGTACAGGCAAACCAAGCTATTTTAACCCAGCTGGTACAGAATCTAGAACTTTCTAAAATGTCTTTGAGAAAAGAAACGCCACTTATTCAAGTTATTGACTCACCCATTTTGCCTTTAGAAAAAACAAAGATGGGAAAGATTAAAGAGTTTATTTTGGGAGGAATAGTTGGTGGATTGTTGGCAATTATTTTTTTGTCGGTGAAAAGAATCTTTCAGGATATAATGAACAGCTAATGATGTTAAAAGGAAAAAGAGTTTTGATAACCGGTGCAGATGGTTTTATTGGTAGCCATCTTGTTGAAGGCCTTATTACAGAAGGGGCGCTTGTAAAAGCTTTTGTTTGCTACAATTCTTTTAACACGTGGGGATGGCTGGATTCATTATCCAAAGATCAAATAGGTAGAATTGAGATTTTTTCGGGTGATATAAGAGATCCTAATGGCGTACGTACAGCTATGAAAAATGTTGATATCGTGTTTCATCTGGCGGCACTGATAGCTATCCCTTTTAGTTACCACTCACCAGATTCGTACATTGATACTAATGTTAAAGGTACTTTAAATATTGTACAAGCAGCAAAGGATCTGGGTATCGAACGTGTTTTAGTTACCTCAACATCCGAAGTTTATGGGACGGCGCAATACGTCCCTATCGATGAAAATCATCCCCGTCAACCTCAATCACCTTATTCGGCTTCAAAAATCGGCGCCGATTGTATAGCCGAATCATTTTACCGAAGCTTTAATTTGCCGTTAACTATTGTTAGGCCATTTAATACCTATGGCCCCCGTCAATCGGCAAGGGCGGTTATTCCCACTATCATTACACAACTACTTAGTGGTAAACAAGAAATAAAATTAGGTGATACCATACCAACCAGAGATCTTCTGTTTGTTAAAGATACCGTAAATGGCTTTATAGAAATAGCAAAGTCAGACAAGCTTATCGGCCACGATTGTAATATTGCCACGCAATCAGAAATTTCAGTTGGCGATCTGGCAAACGAATTGATCAGACAAATTAATCCTGATGCCAGGATTATAACCGATGATGAACGCATTAGGCCCGAAAAATCTGAAGTGTTCAGGCTATACGGCGCTAATCAAAAAATCAAAGAAAATACAAACTGGAAGCCGGCTTATACTTTGGCCGAGGGGTTATCTGCAACTATTGAATGGTTTAGAGATATTGACAATTTGAGCAGATATAAGGCCGACATTTATAATATATAAACATGCAAAGCTCATTAAAAGACATTGCAGATTTTATCAAATTGCAATTTCCTGGTCAGGATTTTATTCCGCTGCACGCCCCTGTGTTTATTGGCAACGAACGGAAGTATGTACTTGACGCTATAGACTCAACTTTTGTTTCTTCGGTTGGTAGCTATGTAGATTTGTTTGAGAAAATGATGTGCGATATTACAGGTGCCAAATATGCTGTTGCCATTGTAAATGGCACTAATGCCCTGCATATGGCATTAATATTAGCTGGGGTTGAACGAAACGATGAAGTCATCTCACAAAGCCTTACTTTTATTGCAACCTGTAATGCAATCAGCTATATTGGTGCAAACCCGGTTTTTGTCGATATAGATAAAGATTCGTTGGGGCTTTCTCCTGCCGCTTTAAAAGATTATCTGCAACGTAATGCCGAGGTAAAAAAAGATGGTTTTGCATATAATGTAAATACCGGTAAAAGAATAAAAGCATGTGTACCTATGCACACATTTGGGTTGCCATGCCGGATTGACGAACTTGCGGAGATATGCGATAACTGGAATATTACATTAGTTGAAGATGCAGCCGAATCGATAGGTAGTTATTATAAAGGAAGGCATACGGGGGTATTTGGTAAAATTGCGGCATTTAGTTTTAATGGAAACAAAACAGTTACCAGCGGCGGGGGCGGCGCATTAGTGACAAATGATGAAAAATTGGCTAAGCGGGCTAAACATCTAACCACCCAAGCTAAAGTAGCTCATCCATGGGCTTTTGTGCATGATGAAATCGGATATAACTACAGAATGCCTAACTTAAACGCAGCCTTAGCATGTGCCCAGTTGGAACAATTAAATGATTTTGTTGAGAACAAAAGAAATCTGGCCGCTATTTATCATGAAAAATTTGAAAAATTAAACATAAAATTCTGTTGCGAATTATCTCAGGCCAAAGCTAACTACTGGTTAAATGCAATATTACTTGATTCCAAAGATGATCGTGAAAGTTTTTTAGCTTATATGAATAATAATGGCATTATGAGCAGGCCAGTTTGGGAATTAATGCACAGATTACCAATGTTTAATGATGCAGAAAGAGGAGATTTATCAAATAGTGAGTGGGTCGCAGATAGATTAGTTAATATTCCGAGTAGTATAAGGCTATGAAGAAGGAAGCGGTAATCATTGGCTACTCTGGACATGCATTTGTTTTGGTAGATATTTTATTGGCTAACGGTTATCATATTTTAGGCTATTGCGATAAGGAAAAGAAAACAAAAAATCCTTATAAGCTTAATTATTTAGGAAATGAAAATGAAACAGCGGTTTTAAAAACAATAACAAAGTGTGATGTTTTTTTAGGAATTGGCAATAATGAAATACGAGCTTTAATTTTTGAATATTTAACTAAACAACAAGTCAATTTCCCCCCACTTATTTATAATGCATCATTTGTATCTTTACAAACCCAAATAGGAATGGCAACAATAGTTATGCCCGGAGTGGTAATTAACTCACAGTGCAAAATTGGAAACGCTGTAATTTGTAATTCATCCTCTATAATTGAACATGAATGTACTATAGGCGATTATAGTCACATAGCGCCTGGCGCTGTTTTAGCCGGAAACGTTATGGTAGGTAAAAAAACATTTATTGGTGCTAATGCGGTTATTAAACAAGGCATAAAAATTGGAGATAATGCGATTATTGGAGCAGGGGCTGTGGTTGTTAAAGATGTTCCAAAAAATTTGACAGTTTATGGTAATCCGGCAAAAACAAAAACAGCATGAATAAAGTATTGATAATTGCTGAAGCAGGCGTAAATCACAATGGTGATATCAATATTGCAAAAAAATTAATTGATGTTGCGGCTGAGGCTGGAGCTGACTATGTAAAATTTCAAACTTTTAAAGCAGATAAACTGGTGAACAAATCTGCCCAAAAAGCAGATTACCAAAAAGCAAATCTGCAGGACACGGACAATTCACAATTTGCTATGCTCAAAAAACTGGAACTGACAGAAAAGATGCATGAGGAAATATTGGTTTATTGCAAAAAAAAAGGTATAAATTTTTTGTCAACCCCTTTTGATTCGGATAGTATCACTTTCCTTAAAACATTAGGTGTTGGTATTGGTAAAATACCATCGGGCGAGATTACTAACCTGCCCTATTTACAACAGATGGCCCAAGCTTTTCCTGATTTGATAGTTTCCACGGGGATGTGCACCATGGACGAGGTTAAAGATGCAATTGATGCTTTGATAACCGCCGGAGCCAAAAAAAACAACATTACAGTTTTACATTGCAATACGGAGTACCCAACCCCGATGAAGGATGTTAATTTGAAAGCGATGTTAAATATAGGGGCGGAATTAGGAATTAAGATAGGGTATTCAGACCATACATTAGGTATTGAAGTGCCTGTTGCGGCTGTAGCGTTAGGGGCTATAATTATTGAAAAGCATTTCACTTTAGACCGTGCGATGAAGGGGCCCGACCATGCCGCATCATTGGAGCCCGGTGAATTAAAAGAAATGGTTAAAAGTATTCGGAATATTGAGCTGGCTTTAGGTGAGGGTTTTAAAACTCCGTCGGAATCGGAAATAAAGAATATTGCGATCATCAGGAAAAGCATTGTGGCCGATAGGGATATAGCTAAGGGGGAGATTTTTACCAAAGAAAACCTCGCTGTTAAAAGACCCGGAACAGGCATTAGCCCGATGGATTGGGAAAAGGTAATTGGAACTGCGGCAAACAGAGATTATAAAAGTGATGAAATTATTTCATTATGATAAAAAAGAGGAAAGTTTGTGTAATTACAGGTACCAGGGCCGAATACGGCTTATTGTATTGGACAATTTATGGATTGCACAACGACCCCAAAATTGAATTACAACTGATAGTTACGGGGATGCATTTGTCGCCTGAGTTTGGCTTAACCTACAAACAAATAGAGACAGATGGATTTCATATCAACAAAAAAATAGAGGTAATTCTCTCGTCCGACAGCCCGGTGGGTATTTCTAAAAGTATGGGGCTGGGAATGATCGGTTTTTCAGAAGCTTACGAGGAGTTAAAACCGGATGTTATATTATTATTGGGAGACAGGTTCGAGATTTTTTCGGCGGCAGCAGCTGCGATGATCGCACGTATTCCAATTGCTCATTGCCATGGCGGCGAGTCAACTGAAGGGCTAATAGATGAACCTATCAGGCATTCGATTACCAAAATGTCGCACCTTCATTTTACTTCTACCGAAGAATACAGGAACCGGATCATCCAGATGGGTGAACAACCTGATTTTGTATATAATTTTGGAGCTTTAGGCATCGAAAACATTAACAGGTTAAAGTTATTATCTCGTGAGGCTTTTGAGAAAAGTATAGCATTTCAATTAAATAAAAAAAATTTGCTGGTCACCTTTCATCCCGTGACTTTGGAAAATGCTACAGCCGAAAATCAATTTACAAAGCTGCTGGAGGCTATAGATACTTTTCATGACGTAACGATTATCTTTACCAAGGCAAATGCTGACACAGACGGCAGGATAATCAACCAGTTGATTGATGAATATGTGATGGAACACAGCGATAAGGCTGTTGCATTTATTTCGTTAGGGCAAATTCGTTATTTATCTGCTTTGCAATTTATGGATGTAGTGGTCGGAAATTCATCAAGTGGGCTGATTGAAGTGCCTTCATTTAAAACGGCAACAGTAAACATTGGCGACAGGCAACGGGGCCGTATAAAGGCATCCAGTGTTATTGACTGTGAGCCCACCAGTAATGCCATTAAAAATGCAATTGAAAAGGCTTTGAGTAAAGAATTCAGAGAAAGTTTAAAACTTATCGAAAACCCCTATGGCACTAAAAATGCATCTGAAAATATTATTCCTTTGCTGAAAAGTGTCCCCTTGGGAAATTTGCTTAAAAAAGAATTTTATAATCTCAATTCTATATGAAAATATTTTTTATTGGGAATGTTACTTCTTCATATTTAGCTTTAGAAAGATTAATAGCTATAAAAGCCGATATCGTAGGAGTGGCTACTAAATCTGCCTCGTACGTTAATGCCGATCATACCGACCTCATACCTTTATGTGTCTCCAATAACATACCCTATAAGTTAGTTAACGATATTAATCATCCCAATAATGTGGCGTTTATCAGGGATCAGAAGCCTGATGTAATTTATTGTTTCGGGTGGTCGAATTTAATAAAGGAAGAAATACTGCGTTTAACCTCCATTGGGGTGGTTGGGTTTCATCCCGCTGCATTACCTTATAACCGTGGCAGGCACCCTATAATTTGGGCATTAGCTTTAGGGTTAAGTAAAACTGCGTCGACCTTCTTTTTTATGGATTTGCACACTGATACTGGCGATATTATATCTCAAAAAGAAATAAGCATAGCAGCCGAAGATGATGCAGCAAGTTTATATGCCAAGATAATGGCATTAGCTTTAAGTCAAATTGAGGATATAACGTTCCAGCTTCAAACAAATACCCTTTTGCGCATCCCCCAAAACCCGGATTTGGGAAACTTTTGGCGAAAACGAGGCAAAAGTGATGGGAAAATAGATTTCCGAATGAATAGTATCGCGATCTATAATCTTGTTCGCGCGTTAACAAAACCCTACGTGGGGGCACATATAGTATTTGAGGAAAAGGATATTATTGTTTGGGAAGCATCCATTGAGTCTTGCGATTTGGATAACATTGAACCCGGTAAAGTATTAGCAGTTGAAAATAATGCCGTTAAAGTAAAAACTGCCGACGGTGCAATATTGATAACCAAACACGAATTTGATAATTTGCCAACAGTTGGATCGTATTTATGAAAAATGTAATTGTGATATCGGCTCATCCTGATGATGAGGTTTTGGGCGTTGGTGGCACCATGTTAAAACATGCTGCCGCAGGCGATAATGTGTACCTGCTAATTGTTACAAACATTTTCGAACACCAGGGATATTCAGTTAATAAAATAAATGAAAGACAACTGGAAATTGCTAGAGTTGGAAAAAGTATTAATTTAAAGGGGATAATAAAACTTGATTATCCAACCATGACATTAAGCAGCAGTTCGTTGTTAAAGATGGTTCCCGATATTTCAAATGTATTCCATGATATAAAACCAGAAATAATTTATTGCCTTAATAGGTCTGATGCACATTCCGATCATCGGATCATTTTCGAAGCAGTTATGGCTTGTACAAAATCTTTCAGATATCCTTATGTTAAAAGAGTTTTGATGTATGAATGTATTTCGGAAACTGAATTTGCGCCTGCATTACCCGAACGGATGTTTATGCCTAACTACTTTGTTGATATTTCAGATCAAATTGATCAGAAGTTAGAAATTATGAAAATATATGCTTCGGAACTAGGGGAACACCCATTTCCGCGGAGTATTGAAAATATTGTAAGTCTGGCACATTTTAGGGGAGCGTCCGTGGGGGTAAAATATGCAGAGGCATTTCAGCTAATAAAATTTATTGACAAATAATTATATATTGAGACATATTTTATTTAACCCAATAACAATTAAAATTCAGCAAACCAGTGTTACTACCAATGAAGCCTAACTATAAAAAACATCTTATAAAATCCCAACAATCGGTTAAGACTTGTTTGCAAATGTTCAATGATCTTGGATTAGATGCAATTTTATTTGTGATTGATGATGATGGCAAGCTTTTTGGGTCACTTACCGATGGAGACGTTAGAAGGGGATTTTTAACAGGTTTAACAGTTGATAGTAAAGTTGATGAATTTATTCAAAAGAGTCCCAAATTTATACAAAGAGGGAACTATACTATTCAACAAATTATTCAATATCGTGAAAATGACTATAAAATATTGCCTGTGGTGGATCAAAATGGCGTTGTTGTAAATGTTATCAATTTTCGTTCTTTGAAGTCATACTTACCGGTTGATGCTATAATTATGGCAGGTGGAAGGGGGGAAAGATTGCGGCCCCTTACCGATACGCAGCCAAAGCCAATGTTAAAAATAGGCGAAAAGTCAATTATTGAGCACAACTTGGATCGCCTGGCAAATTTTGGCATTGATGATTTTTGGATTTCAGTGAGATATTTGGGGGATCAGATAAAGGAATTTTTTAAGGACGGAAGTGATAAAGGGGTGAAGATTAAATATATTGACGAAGGCAGCGCGCTTGGTACAATTGGCGCTGTTTCATTAATATCTAAATTTGAGCATGATTATGTGTTGCTCACCAATTCCGATTTGTTAACTAATCTGGATTACGAACACTTTTTTCTGAATTTTATTAATTCAAATGCTGATTTTTCTGTAGCAACAATACCTTACAACGTTAATATTCCGTATGCTATTTTAGAAACTGTAAATAGTGATATTAAAAGTTTTAAAGAAAAGCCAACGTATACTTATTTTGCCAATGCAGGTATTTATTTGATGAAAAAGGAAATATGTAATCTGATACCTCACAATGAGTTTTACAATGCAACGGATTTGCTAGAGCTTTTAGTTCAGCAGAACTACAAAGTAACATCATACCCATTAAGAGGGTATTGGCTCGATATAGGAAAGCATGAAGATTACAAAAAAGCACAAGAAGATATCAACTATATCAAATTCTAATGGAAAAATTTATTCTAATAATAGGCTTGGGTTCGATGGGCAAAAGGCGTATACGCAACCTACAGGCTTTAGGCATTACTAATATTGTAGGGTTTGATAAAAGAGATGACAGATGTGCCTTAGCAACAGAACAATATAATATCGTTGCAAAAACCAATGTGAATGAACTATTTGCAGAGTATACATTTGACGCATTTATAATCTCGTTGCCGCCGGATATGCATCATATTTATATGAAAATGGCTGTTGAAAAAAATATCGCTTCTTTTATCGAAGCAAGTGTTTTGGATACAGATTTTGAAGAAATTATTATACAGGCAAAAAATGCAAATGTTTGCCTGGCACCATCTTGTACACTTTACTTTCATCCTGCGATAAAAGAAATACAAAGAATTATTAATAATAATGAATTAGGCAAAATTTCCAATTTCTTATATCATTCAGGACAATATTTACCAGACTGGCATACTTATGAAGATGTTAGTGAATATTACGTGTCCAACAAGGAGACTGGTGGGGGCAGAGAGATCGTTCCATTTGAATTAACATGGATTACAATGCTATTAGGCCTTCCTAAGAGAGTTGTAGGGTTTTTTAAAAATAGTATAGATATAGTAGGAGCTGAAGATATTGATGATACCTACAACCTTTTAATGGATTATGGCAATTACATTTTCAATTTATCTGTAGATGTTGTTTCCAGGTATGCCACACGTAGATTGGTTATTAATGGCGACAAGAAGCAATTATACTGGAGTTGGGACGAAAATTTGATTAAATTGTATGAGCCTGAGAAAAACGAATGGATTGAGCGAAAATATGAAACTATTTCTGCTCAAACTGGCTATAATAAGAACATTACTGAACAAATGTATGTTGATGAGATGGATGCCTTTTTAAAAGCGAAGAATGGTGAACAGGCTTTTCCAAATACACTTGAACGTGATTACGAAGTGCTAAAACTTCTTTATGCTGTTGAAGAATCAGACCGTAAAAATCAAATTAAAATAGTGCAATGATTGGTATATTTATATCTGCTAGGCTTGGTTCTACAAGGCTTGCTCAAAAGCATCTGATAAAAGCTAACGGAAAATCTTTTATCGAATGGTTAGCCGGACGGTATTTACAAGCATTTAAGAACGAATTGGAAAGTAATCAGGTTAAAATATTTATTACGACGTCTGTAAAAGAAGAGAATAAGAAATTTGAAAATATATTTACAGATACAGCTGTTAACGTCTTTTATGGCAATGATGGAAATATTCCATTACGCCACCTGGAGTGCGCTGTAGAAAATAATATAAAATTTATCATATCTATAGACGGCGATGACGTATTGTGTTCAACTTCTGCTGCAAAAATAGTGATTGATAGCCTTATGGATAATTCAATGATGGCTAGCACATCTGGTCTGCCTTTAGGAATGAATGTGTCAGGCTATAGAGTTGATTTTTTACAATCATCATTAGAAAAAACAACATCGACCAAACTTGAAACCGGTTGGGGAAAAATTTTCAATCAGGATTTGATCAAAATGATCTATCTGGATGGTTACGAATTAGGTAAGGATATAAGAATGACGCTGGATTATAAAGATGACGCAGTTTTTTTTGAAAAAGTTATCACTACATTAGGTGATAAAGTTTTGCAGATAAACGATAAAGACCTGATTGACATTATATTAGAAAATAAGTTTAATATAATAAATGAAAGTTTGAATGAACAGTATTGGTTAAGCTTTAATGCTCAGAAACAATTAGAAGGTTAAATATTTTTTAGATGAAGAATTCATATTCGACACAGCTGCACAATTTAATACCCGGCGGCGCACATACATATTCACGGGGAGACGATCAATTTCCAAGCAATGCACCCCCTATATTGGAGAGAGGCGAGGGCGCGTATGTATATAGCCCTGATGGAAAAAAATATCTCGACTATGGAATGGGCCTACGTTCAGTAAATATTGGATATGGGAATAAAGAGATTGCTGATGCCTGTTATGAAGAAATTTTAAAAGGAAATAACTTAACCAGAGCTTCACTTACAGAGTTAAAAGCGGCCGAATTGTTTGTAAATATGATACCATCGGTTGATATGGTTAAATTTGCTAAACATGGTTCAACAGTAACTAGTGCCGCCGTAAAGCTTGCCCGAGGCTATACCAGTAAAAAATATATTGCCATCCCTGCAGAGCATCCGTTTTTTTCATATGACGATTGGTTTATAGGTTCAACAGTAATGCAGCGCGGCGTACCGCCTGAAATGTCAAGCTTAACACTGAAATTTAGATACAATGACATAGCATCATTAGAGTTATTATTTGATCAATACCCAGGCCAGATAGCAGCAGTAATGTTAGAACCGGCAACAACGGTTGGTCCTGTTAATAATTTTTTGCATCAGGTAAAAAAGTTATGCCAAAGTAATGGAGCTGTATTTATTCTTGATGAAATGATAACCGGATTTAGGTGGCATTTGCATGGCGCGCAAACTTACTTTGATGTAGAACCTGATCTTTGTACGTTTGGAAAAGCAATGGCGAATGGATTTGCTGTTGCGGCTTTAGGTGGTAAAAGGGAAATAATGAAAATAGGCGGGATACTGGAGCCTGAAGCAGAGCGTATATTTTTAACATCAACAACTCACGGCGCCGAGATGAGTGCTTTAGGTGCATTTATAAAAACGATGGAAATACTCGACAGAGAAAATGTCGTAGATCACTTTTGGGAGTATGGTAACAAATTAATGAAAGGAATGAATGGTATTGCGGCAGATTTGGGGATACAGGATTACTTTTATTTAGAAGGCTATCCATGCTCTCCTAACTATATAACTAAAAACAAAGATGGCGTTATTTCATTACCCATGCGTACTTTATTTGCGCAGGAAATGATAAATAACGAAATAATGATGCCATACATCGCTATATCTTACGCTCATGGCGAAACGGAACTTGATTTAACACTTTCTTCCACAAGAAAAAGCCTGGAGATATACAAGAAGGCGCTGGAAAATGGAATAGAGGGTTATTTGAAGTCGCCGGTAATTAAACCAGTATTTCGTAAATTTAACTAAAAAAAAATGGCAGCTGATGATTATGCAAAGGGGTTAAAACTGGATAAAAATAGCTATGAGGACTATTTTAGAAAATCGCTGGTAAAAACCGAACAGCAAAAATTTTTGGAGACTTTATTTAGTTTTGATCTATTGGACGATTACAAAATAGCTGATATTGCCTGTGGAGGTGGAACATTAAGTTATCATTTATCTAAAATATTTACTAATTCAAGCTTTACATTAATTGATTACCTGAGTGATGCACTTGAAATAGCAAAAGATATTAACAAAGATTTTAGCAATTGCACTTATATACAGGATGATATTTACTCATTAAGTTCACAACCTGATGATTATCATGATATTGTCTTTTGCTGGCAGACATTATCCTGGCTGGAAGAACCTGAAAAGGCATTACAACAGTTACTTAGGATAACAAAGCCGGGAGGGACCATATTCTTAAGTTCATTATTTAATTTAGATCACCACGTTGATACATATTCGAAAGTTTTTGATTTAACAAGAGAAAGCGGCGTTAGCAATATTCCGTACAACTATAATACATATTCAGAAAAAACTATCAGAGCCTGGATTGGTAAAAGTGTGAACGGGATTAATTTCTATAAATTTGAAACGGATGTTAGTTTTAATTATTCAGGTAAAGGTATCGGCACATATACTGTAGATATGGCTGATGGAAAAAAACTACAAATATCGGCCGGGATATTACTTAATTGGGCAATTTTGCAAATTAACAAGTAGTACATTATGTTTGACATACACAATAAGGTTATTGTTGTTACAGGAAGTGACGGTCTCTTGGGCAGGAAAATATTTGAATATTTGGGGCAACAAGGAGCAATTGCTGTTGGTGTTGATATAAATTTCAAAAACATCACCGAAAATGAATATAGGATGGATATTACTGATGAATCCTCTGTTCAAAATACCCTTGATAAATTGGTTGAAAAATATGGCAAAATTGATGGATGGATAAATAATGCCTATCCAAGAACTGCTGATTGGGGAAATAAAGTGGAAGATGTTGTTTATGAGTCATGGCGAAAAAATGTGGATATGCATTTAAATGGATATTTTTTATGCTCAAAAACTGTTTTGCAACAAATGAAACAGCAAGGGTTCGGATCATTAATTAATATGTCGTCGATTTATGGCTTCTTAGCGCCTGATTTTAGTATTTATGAAAATACAGAAATGACAATGCCTGTAGCCTATGCCGCCATAAAAGGAGGCATAACCAACTTATCAAGATATTTTGCTGCATACTATGGACCTAGCGGTGTTAGGGTTAATGTGATTTCGCCTGGTGGTGTATTTGATAATCAACCAGAATCTTTCGTGAAAAATTATGTAAAAAAAGTTCCATTAGGTAGAATGACCCAAGCGCAAGACGTGATTTCGGTACTACATTTTTTGTTGGCAGATGAATCTTTTTATATGACTGGGCAAAACCTGGTTATTGACGGTGGATGGAGTATAAGTTAATATGTATAAAGTTGTAATAATTGGAGCAGGACAATTGGGGAGCAGGCACCTGCAAGCGCTTTTAAAAACGCAATTGCAAATATCTATTGAAGTTGTTGACCCAATAGAAAAATCTCTTGAAATCGCAAAAGACCGAGCCGGCGAAATACCGCCGAATATGAATATTAAATCAATCAGCTATTTTTCATCTATTGATGCAATTAGTAATGATATTGATTTTTGTTTAATTGCCACAACAGCAAATGTCAGGTTTGAAGTCTTAAAAAATCTACTGCTAAAGGCTAATGTTAAATATTTGGTTTTGGAAAAGATACTTTTTCAAAAGATTGAAGAGTATTCCATCGTAGCAGATATTCTGAAATCGAAAAATATTAAATGTTGGGTGAATTGCCCTCGTAGGTCATATCCGGTTTACCAGCAAATAAAATCACTTATAACACCTGATGAACAGTTAACATATACAGTTGTTGGCGGTGATTGGAGCTTGGCAAGTAATGCAATTCATTTTATTGACGTACTTAACTTTTTAAACGAAAATACCGAGTTTAAATTTGAAAAATTTAGTATAACAGATGTTGTAGAAAGCAAGCGGCCTGGTAATTTTGAGTTAATGGGCACGTTAATAGGAAAGCAAAGTAATGGCTCAAATATTTTCTTGACTTCAAGGAAAGACAGTCAGGCAGGATTAATAACTCAAATATTTTCAAGAAATTTTTTGTGGCAGATTGATGAATCTAAAGGTGAATTAAGAACTTATTCAACAGATAATCAATGGAAGGTTGAGAGCACCACATTTTCAGTTCCTTTTCAAAGCGAGTTAACTAATTTAGTATGTGAAGATATTTTAAATAATGGTAAATGTGATTTACCCTCATTTGAAATATCTGGTTTTCTTCACCGAGCAATGTTAACCACCTTTCAGGAAATTTTTGCAGAAAAGTTAGGGGTTACAGATTTATGCCCTATTACATAAGCTATGAATAAAAGTTGTTGGTTAATTGGCGCCGGTTACATGGCGGAAGAATATATTAAGGTTTTAGAAGCCTTGAAGATTGATGTAAAAGTTATTACAAGAGGAGAAAAAAGGGCAGCTGTGTTGGCCTCAAAATATAATGTTGATATAAGTTGGGGAAATCTTAATTCGCTCTTATCTGAAAAATCAAATTTACCTGATTATGCAATAGTAGCAGTATCTATTGATGAGTTATGCGGTGTAGTATTGAATCTTATAGACGCTGGGATAAAATATATTCTGGTAGAGAAACCTGTTGGTTTAACACAAATTGAAATAGATCGTGTCGCATCTTTCTCGAAAAAAAAGAAAGTGGAAATATATGTGGCGTATAACCGCAGGTTTTATTCGTCAGTTAATTTTCTTAAAAAGGCCGTCGATGAAGACGGGGGCATTACATCCATTAATTTTGAGTTTACAGAGTGGGTGCACACAATCGACACTAATAAATTTCCGCCTCCGGTTCTTAATAAATTTTTAATAGCGAATTCTACACACGTCATTGATACAGTGTTTTTTTTAGCCGGCAGACCCAAGGTTTTAAGCAGCTTTATTAGTGGCGATGGTGTCGAATGGCATAAAACGGGTTCTGTATTTGTTGGCAGCGGTATAACAGAAAATGATATACTTTTTTCGTACTCATCTAATTGGGAAGCACCGGGGCGTTGGGGTATAGAAGTTTGCACTAATAAAAGAAAATATTACCTACGACCGATGGAGCGGCTATCTGTTCAAGAAAAAGGCTCTGTTCAAATTAAGGAATACGAAGAAGATTATTCAATCGATGAAAAGTTTAAACCCGGATTAATAAATATGGTTAACGCTTTCTTCAATAAAAATTCAGAAAGCCTCTGCACGATTAATGAGCATCAGCTCAACTTTCAATTTTATGATAGAATAGCCGGGTATAAGTTATGAAGGTGTTATATAAAGTCCATAAATAAATCCAGTATTAGTCCAATTTTAGAGGAAGATGAAATTAAGCCGTGTCAGCTTATTGAAGGATACCATAATATATGGTTTGGGTGATTTTCTGGTAACAGGTATAAACGGGTTTTTACTTCTGCCTATTTATATCAAATATCTAAGTCAGGCGCAATATGGTCTGTTCAGCCTGTTTAACATGAGCATGACTATTTTTATTTATGTGATTCAATTCGGGTTAATTTCTGCCTTTTCCAGGATATATTTTTTATATGAAGGCAAGGAACGTACCAGATACTTTAACAATATCGTAACCTTTCATTTCCTACTTTCCATTGTTTTATCGATTATTATCTATTTATTTAAGGAGTCTGTAAAAAAAACACTTTCTCCATTACTTACAGATGATATTTTTTATTATGCCTATATCGTGGCGTTCCTTAGTTTCTTGCCTGCGCTTTACTCAATGAAATATCGTCTTGAATCAAAAGCAAAAAAATTCGTTTTAGTGCAGATAGTTACGGCCGTTATTTTAATAATATCGGTAATCAGTGGCTTGATAATATTGCACAAAACATTAATGGGGCTATTATGGGCTCTTATTGTAACTAATTTTATTGTTTGGTTGTTTTTTCTTGGCAAAACGCTTTTGTCTTATAATTCATTTATAAATCTTGATCAGCTAAAACAATCATTTAAATTATCCGTCCCAATGTTTTTTAGCTATATTATGGTATTTATAATCAATAAATTTAGCTTAATATTATTACAAAAAAGTGCTTCCCTCAATACAATAGCTGTTTTCTCTTTTTTTCAACAGCTTTCAAATATTGTGATAATTATTAGCGTAGCGGCCGGAAAAGCCATACAACCTATGATCTATAATTCTACTGAAGAATCATTAAATACTACATTTACAAAAATTGACAGTACATATAAGAATATACTATTTACAATAAGCGCATTGTTAATTCTTTTTGCTAAGGATCTGATCCTAATATTATCAAATTCTATATATGCAAAAAATTTATCAATCTTCTATCTTTTGATATTTTCTAACTTTTTGTATACCTCCTTATTATTACAAAACACCATTATACAATATTTTCTCAAATCAAAATGGCTTTTTTACTGTCTTACTGTTGGGGGGATAGCAAGTTTGTTAACTAATTATTTCCTAATACCAATTTGGGGGATTTATGGAGCGGCATGTGCTATCTTAATATCATTTTTTTGTATGGTGGTAGCTAACTATTACTATACTACAAAATTAATTAAGTATAACGTGAGGGAGTATATATTTACAATAATGAAAATGATTCTCATTATACTATGTGCTTATCTGCTTACTCAAATAACATCATTAATAATATACATCTTGTTGAAGGGTACTTTAACAGCCTTGCTGCTTTTTTATCTTTTTAAAGTGGTTGAAGGCGATAAATTAATAGAACAATTTAAACGAAAAAAAATATAACAAAATATGTTTAAGAAAATTAAAACAAGTATTGGCAGGGTGTATTATTTTTACAAATACCTTTCATTATTTACCCCTTTCTTAAAATCAACTATTTCTTTCGCTTCTAAACTGGAAGAAAATAATATCCAAAGAAAGAAAATTGCCCTAATAATCCACCCGTGGGACTTTTCCCCTATGCCATTTTATACTTTGACTGTTGGTTTTTTCTTAAAGAAAAGGGGGCACGATATAATTTTTGTAGTAGATGATTTTAACTTTGGGCAGGAAAAGAAACTGTTGTTTAAGCTTAAATTTATTGGTATAAAACTATTATTAAGATTAGTCGATCCAAAACTAATAACTGATTTTAAATCTCAGAGACCGGTTACTTCGGGCAATTTATCCAAGGAAGTTATAGCGGATATGGCTCAAAGAAATGCAGTTCATTATTTAAAAGGCGAATTGAAACAAGAGGGTCGTGCAGAATACGAGAAACTAGTATATAGTCAACTGTTGGAATTTGAACCCTATATTCATTCGTTTTTTGTGGATAGTAATTATGATTGCATATATTTTCCTGGTGGTGTTTATGGTACTTCTTCCCTGTATAACGAATTGTGTAAAAAATATAATGTTCGCGGCTATACTTTTGATTGTGATTATGGAGTGATGGTAACGTCTACGCCTGGTATAGCTACACACTTTACAGACATTCCAATCGCATATAAATTAATAAAAAGCCAACTTAACAATCATTTATTTGAACAAATTTGTAGAATTGTTGATGAACAAATAAGAGAAAAAACTGTAGGGAAGGATCGTCTTAATTCACAAATTGTGGAAGAAGGATCTGGTATGAAAATTGAAAATGTCGGGTGTTTAATTGTATTGAATATTTCATGGGATTCATCAGCTTTAGGGATCAATTCAATTTTTTCAAGCTATTATCAATGGCTGCTTCATACCGTTGAACAGGTATTAAACAATACAGATAGTGTTGTAACAATCAGGCAACACCCACGAGAACGGCTTCCGGGTTCCAAAAGTAATGACGACTTTGAAACACTTTTAACAAATAGATTTGGAAATACTAAGAGAATGAACTTTATTCGTTCTGAAGACAACGTAAACACCTATGAATTAGTTAATAAAGCAGAACTAGTTGTCGTTTATTCCTCTACAGTAGGTGTAGAGGCCGTAATTGCTGGCAAGCCCGTAATTGTTGCCTCAAATTGTTATTATACAGACATGGGTTTTGTTAACAGAGCATCAACAATTGAAGAATATAATACATTACTTGTAACGGGATGTAACAACCAATTAATAGCCACCGATACACAAAAGAGTGATGCTATCATTTGCTATTATTTGGGAATATCCTGCAATTTAGTTTTTACTGAATTTACACCGGTTTATACAGATTATGAAAAATGGGTAGTTTATTCGCCGGAGAAATTATATCTCAAAGAAGAGGTGCAAGATTATCTAACTTCAATACAAGAAGGGATTCCACTATGTTATCTGGTATATAAAAAACAGATAACTATAGAAAATAATGAATACAAGTTAGTGAACAATGTTTAGACTAAAACAACGACATAGTTTTTAACAAAATATCAATATGGAATGGTGAACAAACAAATAATAAAGCTTTATTTTCATAAACTTAAAAATTCATTCCGAAGAATTAAACATAGAAATATAGGTAAAAGCGCTTATTTGGCTCCCGGTGTGCAAATTTTGGGATTGAAAAATATAACTATAGGCGAAAATTGTACAATAGGCGAAAACTCATTATTCACCGTTAATAACCGTGATGACGTAACAATAAAATTAAGAATCGGAGATAATACCTATATAGGCAGGAATAGCTTTTTAACCGTAGGGAAGAGTATTGAGATTGGCCAGTATTGCATTGTTGGTAACAATTGCTCTTTTATTGGCAGTGATCATAAATTTGAAACACCGTTGCAGCCATATACTCTAAGTGGAGCTTCAAATCATAAGGTAATAAAGTTGGGAGCAAATTGTTGGCTCGGAAACGGTGTAACCATCGTTGGACATGTAACTATTGGTCACGGTTCAATCATTGGAGCAGGTTCCATAGTCACTAAAAATATACCACCGTTTAGCATTGCGGTGGGTAATCCTGCAAAAGTCATTAAAAAGTTTAATTTTGCACTCGCTGAATGGGTGGAGGGTAATGATATTCCCAATTCCACCTATGACGATGAAGAAGTTTATTTAGAGTATTTGAAGAATAATTTTGGGGATTTGAAGATTGCATACCATTCAAGTACATCTAAATTTGGAGATATTTAAATTATGATAAAAAAGATTTTTAAATTCTTAAAAGGATTACAACAGTTATCCGTAAAATTAAATTATATACAAGAAAGTTTGGGCCGTATAGAAGCAAGACAGATAAAATACAATTCAAATACGGGTATTAGCGAATGTGAGTTTAAAGTTTATTCGCAATCCGGCGAAGATGGTATTATTCAATTCCTCATCAATAATGTAAATGTTGAAAATAAAAAATTTATTGAGTTTGGCATTGAAAACTATCTTGAATCAAACACCCGTTTCCTTGCACTAAACAATTATTGGTCTGGGTTAATCATTGACGGGGATCAGGCTAATATTGATTATATAAAAAAAGATCCTATTTATTGGAGATGCCAGTTAACCGCTGTGAGATCCTTTATTACCAAAGACAATATTAATGAACTTATCACGACAAATGGATTTGGCGGAGATATTGGTATATTATCTGTTGATATAGATGGTAATGATTACTGGGTTTTTGAAAGCATAAACACTGTCAATGCCGCAATTATCATTGCCGAATACAATAGCTTTTTTGGCCCAACCGCAAATATTACAATACCATATGATCCTAACTTTGTAAGAACGGATGCACACTATTCATTGATATATTATGGAGCTTCAATTACTGCACTAACAAAACTGGCGCAAAAAAAGGGATACTCTTTGGTGGCGACAAATTGGGGCGGTAACAATGTATTTTACGTTAGAAATGACCTTGTTGGTAACTTGCGCATATTAAGTGCCAGTGAAGCGTACAAACGATCAAATTATAGAGAAGTGCATGATGAATCGGGTAAATTATCGTATCTGCCATTTGAACTAGCCCAAAAAACAATATTTGGTATGGATGTGTTTGATTTGGACGATAATCAAATTAAGAAGCTAAGTACCGTACTTACCAATTCACTCACTTAGTAGCACCAATTATTGTTGAAAATACTATCAATTAGATGAAGAAAAGGATACTTATTACCGGTGCCACAGGATTTATTGGCTCTGCTATATATAATTATTTTAAGGAAGTTATTAATGCGGAAATATTTGTGATTGATAATTTATCTTTTGGCGATATTGAGAATATAACTATCGCGAAAGATAACCTGTTTGTAGAAGACATTGTTAATCGTAAAAAGATAAACGAAATTTTTGCATCCGTGCAGCCCGAGTGGGTAATACATTTGGCTGCAATCCACTTTATACCCTACTGTAACAAGTTTCCGTTTGAGTCAAGCAATATCAATATTCAAGGTACAAAAAACGTTTTAGACGCAGCCAAACAATGTGGTAGTGTAAAGAAAATATTTTTCTCATCAACCGCGGCTGTATATCCTATCTATGAGGGTAAATACTCGGAGACACATGAAACTAATCCCTTGGATATTTATGGCCTGTCAAAACTTACAGGAGAGTATTTATGCAAACAATTTTTTATGGAAACAGCAATTCCAACTATTGTATGCAGGTTTTTTAACGCGTTTGGCCCCAACGAAACAAACCCACACTTAATTCCCGCTATTCAGGAACAAATTAACGCCGGCCTCAGGACAATTAAATTAGGTAATCTGGAGCCCAAACGTGATTTTATCCATACATCTGATATGGCGCGTGCAGTGTACCTTTTGTTAGATAAGTTTGATGAAGGCTATGACGTTTTTAATTTGGGAAGTGGAATTGAATACGCTGTCATAGAGATCGTAGAAGCTTTTGAACGCCAGATTGGCGAAAAAATAAATATTGAAAGTGATCAATCAAGAACGAGAAAGGTTGAACGAATGCACCTTGTAGCTAGCATTTCAAAACTTAAGGCTTTTACCGGTTGGGAGCCAAAAATATCAATTGATGAAGGAATTAAAACATTGATTGGCGCACCTATTAAAATAAAAATGCCTTTATAATTAGGGCAAATGCAATAAAATAATTGAACATGATTACAGTTGGATTTTTATTAACAATACCCAAAGAATATAAAGGCGGGATTAACTATCTGGATAATTTATATATAGCTATTAATAAAGTAAAGGATTCCGGGATAAAACTAATTTTGTTTGTGCCGAGTGATTTACCTGCGGAGTATATTGCTTTGTTCGGCCCCCATTGTACCATAGTTAAAACCAAACTGTTACAACGTAAAACTTTCCCCTGGCTAATTGACAAAGTTTATCAAAAAGTAATCGGCACTAAGATTTTGACGGAGTTGCTCCTCAAAAAGTACAAAATTGATGTGCTATCTCATAGTTATTATGTACCCAGCAATAAAAAAATAAAGACAATTAACTGGGTGCCCGATTTTCAATATTTGCACTACCCTAATTTATGGACTGTTAAGCAATTGGCAGACACTACCAACCTTATTGATGGCCTGATAAAAACTAGCGACAAAATACTTTTAAGCAGTAATGACGCTTTTAACGATTTTAAAACCATACACCCGGATATGGCGCAAAAGGTCGAAGTAGTTCATTTTGTTTCGCAGCCGCAACAGCCTTTAGGTCAATTAGATTTGGGTACAATGAAGTCTGACGTACAAAAATACGTGGCCGAAGGTATACCTTACTTTTATTTGCCAAATCAATTTTGGTCGCATAAAAACCACTTATGCGCATTTAAAGCTTGTAAAATCTTATTTGATAAAGGATATAAGTTTCAATTGTTAACCAGTGGCTACATGAAGGATTTTCGTAGTGGCGATGAGCATATCAATAAACTGATAGGTTATGTTAATGAGCAGGGTTTAGAGCACACGGTTAAGTTCTTAGGGTTAATACCTTACAAGGATGTTTTTAGCTTGATTATCAACGCTACAGCCCTAATCAATCCATCTTACTTCGAAGGGTGGAGTTCGACTGTTGAAGAGGCTAAAACTGTGGGCACGCTAACATTGCTCTCTAACATTCCTGTGCATAGAGAACAGGACCCTTTGAACGCACAATTTTTTAATCCCGATGATCCAACTCAATTAGCACAAATAATGGAAGATGTTTTAACGGGTAAACTTTTGTATCAAAGACCATCTATCGAATTTTTGCAAAAGCAGCTGGACACCAGAACCTTAACCTTTGGTGAAAAGTATATCAATTTGGTTAAACGTTTGGCATAAATAGCACTGCGTTTTTAAAAGGTATATAACAGAGATATTAGTAATAGCAACTAATTAGATATAACAGGCTTAGAATAACAACATAGTACGTAATCACCGCTTTCAGGAAGTTTTGTTGGTGTATCTGAACATTGATAAAGACACTATTGGAGAATTTTGTTAACACTCAACAGCGAGTGAATGCTAAAGAATAACTATTGTAGGGGGCTAATAGTCTAATTCAAGATGTCGAAAAATATACATAACCGGATACTGTTTGTATTAGTAACCTATAAGCAAAATTACACTGATTCTGTTGCATATAAAGCCTTAGTGCGGAATTTTAATAAGTCGAGAGGATATGATCGTGTAACATGCGGTATATATATTTACGATAATAGCCCCTTACCCGCCAGCGAAACAGAAACCATATGTGGAGTAACCCAAACATATTATCACGACCCAAGTAATGCAGGTGTAAGCAAAGCTTATAATGCCGGTTACCGCTATGCAGATAAACACGATTACGATTGGCTTGTTTTAATGGATCAGGACACTGATATTACTGACAATGGTTTGGATGCATATCTAGATAGCATAGCGCATTTTCCAAGCATTTTAATACATGCGCCGATACTTAAAAGCCATAAATCAATAATCTCACCGTCAAAGTATAAGTTCAGAAGGGGATTCCCATTAAAGCATGTTGATCCCGGTTTAAAAAGCTTTAAAAATATGGTGCCTCTTAATAGCGGAATGTGTATCAATATAAAAGTTTTTAAAGATATCGCTCAGTACAATGAAATGATTCGGTTGGATTTTAGTGATTTTGATTTTATACGACGGGTTTCTGAGAAAGTAAAATACTTTGCGCTAATGCCAGTTATAAGTACTCATTCGCTCTCATCAGAAGATGAAACATTTGAGTCGGCAATCGTTCGATATAGATTTTATTGTAATGGCGCCTATCATTCTATTATAAAAACATTTGACGGTTTTATATTAGGACCGATTGTATTGCTGAGAGGTGTTAAACTTGCTGTAAAGTTTAAAAGCTCTATTTTCTTTAACCTTTTCTACAACTACTACATTCTAAAAAAAGAGTTTTAATGAAAAGTAAACTACTTTATTTAATATTCTTTTTAATGCTCTATGAGCTTGCGCTAATGGGGAGTGGGCAGGTATTAAAAATAGGGCCTCTAACATTAAGAATGGTTTTGTTTATAATAACTACGTTTATTTACCTATTTGTTATCATCCTCTCAAACAAGCTTGAACCATATTTTGCCAATCTTGCGCTGATATTTACAATAGTCACTGTTATTGGAGTTGTCGTTGCTAAAATAAACGGAAACCCTTTATCGCTTGTTCTTGAAGACTTAAAACCGCTGATATATTTCTATAGTATACTGTTTTTTTCGTTAATGATTAAAGACGCCGAAACAATACGAACTGTTAATAAGATCATGCAAAACTCGTCTGTCATTTTAGCCGTTGCTTATATCACTTTATTGTTAGGTCTGTTTACAGGATTAATCGATTTTAAAAAAACCTATGTATTGTTAGCTTCCAGCGGCGAGGTTTTTTTTAGGGGAGAAAATAGCTTTTTTTATAAGGGTTTTTTGTATTTATGCACGGGGATATTTTTTTTTATAAATAGAATCACTACAAAAAACGTTTTTATAATGGCGCTGCTACTGTCCGCTATTATTTTAACTTTTACCAGGGGCTTTCTTATATCGTTTGCCATCGTATCGGTTATCTACCTAATCGTGTTTTATCGCCGTAAAATGGTATCCCTTGCTCTACTGGCTATTGGGGCACTGTTTGCTTATATATACTCAAGTAATTATATAGAAGCCTTGGGTGATAAAAGCGAATCTGACAGTTTCAGAATAATACAAGCTCTACAGGTAAAAAACGCAATTGACCCTTTTAGTTTCATTGTTGGGCATGGTTTTGGAAAAGGGGTTGAAATAAGACCCGAACATATGGAAATATCCTACCTGGAGATTTTCCATAAACAAGGATTATTAGGGTTGTTTTTTTGGATTGGAATACTAACTGTTTTATTTTTTTTATACAACAAAGCCGAAAAATCCGGCAACAAGCAGACGGCGTTGCCTTATTTGCTTGCTTCAATTTTCGTTTTTCTGCAGTCGTTTACAAATCCTTATTTAAACAATCCTATAGGGATGTCTATGGTAATTATTTCAATTGTAGTTTTAAAACGTTTAGAGACTGTTAATATGAATGTTAGTTTATGAAAGTTTCGGTGTGCATGGCCACGTATAATGGAGAGAGACATATATACGATCAATTACATTCAATAATTAAGCAAATTGGTGATGACGATGAAATTATCATTTCAGACGATTCGTCGACCGATAATACTATTGGGATTATCCAATCATTTAATGATAAAAGAATTAAACTACATCTAAATCAAAAATTTAAAAGCCCGATATACAACTTTGAAAATGCTTTGAGGCAAGCAACCGGAGAAATTATGTTTTTATCTGATCAGGACGATATCTGGGATGATACAAAAGTAGCAAAGATGCTGGATGCACTAAAGCATGCAGATATGGTAATTTCGGATTGTAGCATTATTGATGATGGAGGAAACATTATAGTCCCTTCGTACTTCGAGATGGCAAAGTCAGAAACAGGCCTGGTAAAAAACTTAAAAAAGAATGGATATCTGGGATGTTGTATGGCATTTAAAAGCTGTATTTTAAAAAAAGCGTTGCCATTTCCGCCAAATATTCCAATGCACGATATTTGGTTAGGTTTTGTAAGCGAACTTTTTTTTAAACCAATATTTTTAAAGGAACGGCTTTCATTTTACAGAAAACACGATAGCAATGTATCCTACACGGCTAACGGCATTAGTCAATACAATCTTTTAACTAAAATTAATTTTAGGTTAAACATCATAAAGCATTTACCTAAGCTAATTTTTAGATAGTTCTCCCGCATCAATTATGGATTTATTTATTATCACTGTAAGTTACAACTCCGATTTATTTATTAAATCTTGCATTGAGTCCGTGCTGAATCAAACCTATGCCCGGATTAATTACATCATAATTGATGGGGGGTCGACAGACAATACCGTAGAAATAATCAAAGACTATGACAGTAAAATTTATAAATGGCTGTCAGAACCAGATAAGGGAATTTATGATGCGATGAATAAAGGTATAAATTTATCAGGTGATGGTGTTGTTGGTATAATCAATTCTGATGACTTATATGTTGATAATGACGTTTTAAATGATGTGATGCAATGCTTTATTCAGGATCCGGATTTAGATATTGTATATAGCGATCTGGAATTTGTTAATAGAGACGATATCAATAAAACTCTACGTAGATGGACGTCAATGCCGTTTTATAACAAATTTTTTGAACACGGACATGTGCCGCCACATCCCACCTTGTTTTTAAGAAAACGCGTTTATGATCAGGCCGGGCTTTTTAATGCGGATTATTCCCTGGCTGCTGATTATGAATTAATGTTAAGGATCTTTAAAAAATTCAACTTTAAATCTCAATACTTAAATCGTGTCACAATTAAAATGAGATTAGGTGGTGCAAGCACTAAGAACATAAAAAACCTGGTACGTCAAAACAAAGAAGTATTAAAAAGCTGGAAAATTAATGAGCTAAGTGTACCACGCTTTTTGATGTTCTTCCGTATAATTAATAAATTGAAACAGTTTTTATTTAAAAATAGCTGAACGGTTTTTAAAAAGACCTTGCAAAAATCTGGTGCGGCGTGTTATAGTTTTGACAATTATTTTGACCTGCGTTCTTAAGATCTCAAAATATCTACCCCAATTAGATTAAGCTTTTAGATTGTTCAGTTAATATTCTGGTTATATGATCTTCGCCGGTAGCCATCTCCAAGTTAGATAATAAATGTATTTTGTCGCTCTATAACTAAACATATGAATTTATTTATACTTCTTACTTTTTTCGTTATCCTGGTTATTGTTGAGCTTGCCTACTTCAAAATTGCCGATCGATATAATATTATCGACAAACCCAATCACCGAAGCTCTCATACCCAAGTTACAATTCGTGGCGGCGGGATAATATTTCCAATCGCTCTGTTGTTTTGGTTTTTCTCGTTCGGCTTACAGTATCCAATTTTTATTGGTGGGTTGGTTATGATTTCGGTGGTTAGTTTTATGGATGATTTAAACGACATTTCGAGAAGGCTTCGGGTGACTATACATATTGTATGCGTTGGCTTGGCTTTTTATCAATTGCATCTATTTGCAATGCACTGGTGGTTAATTCTAATGGCTTATGTGTTCGTAATAGGGACAATTAACGCGTATAATTTTATGGACGGCATAAATGGAATCACAGGCATATACACTTTAGTATTAATGGGTGGTTTATTGTGGATCAATCAACATGAGGTTAAGTTTGTTGACGATTCGATGTTAATTGTTTTGATACTAAGCCTGATGGTTTTTCTTTTTTTTAACTTCCGAAAATCAGCAGCCTGCTTTGCGGGTGATGTCGGTAGCATATCAATAGCCTTCATCGCTTGTTTTTTATTAGCAAAGTTAATTATTCAATCCTCGCAGCCATGCTATGCTTTTATGCTTAGTGTTTATGGCATTGACGCGATTTGTACCATATTTATAAGAATTGTGAGAAAAGAAAATATATTTGAAGCGCATAGGATGCACTTGTACCAACTTTTAGTTAACCAACGCAAACAGTCTCATTTAACTGTAGCGATCTTGTACGGAGTAATTCAGGTTGGAATCAATTTAATTGTTGAGCAGATAATAACAGATAAAGCCTATCTTTATTTAATAGGCTTAATGATTGCACTGTTGATTTTGTATATTGGAGCCAGGCTTTATATTGAAGGTTTTAAAAATAATTTTAAAAAAACAAACTAAAAACTAGCAGAACTGTTTTATCATCAACTATTTGTCAAAAGACCTCAATAACAATATATTAAATAATTGGGGTGTTTATTGCAAATAGATTAATTATATGCTTACTTTGCAATATTAAAATTAAACCTTGCTTTGTTTTGGGAGTTTAATAAGGATAGGTTTTAAAATTCTACTATGAAGAACATTTACAACAGAATTAACGTCATACCCCGTTGGATTATATTTCTTATAGACATAACCTTTTGTTCTATTTCATTAATATTTGCATATCTCTTACGCAATAATTTCGATTCAAATAAACTTGATTTTACCGGAATAAAGGTAAGTTTACTATTATATTTGGGTATTAACTGTATAGTTTTTGCCGCGGTTAGAACCTACGCCGGAATCGTTAGATATTCAAATACTCAAGATTCTTTTAGAATACTACTTGCAATACTGCTGAGCAATATTACCGTTTTTGTGCTTGGTGAAACTGTAGTGCGCCACGAAATTAAAGCAACAATACCAGCGGTAGTTTTGGTAATCTCAGGCCTGAGCAGCTTTTTGTTATTGATCACATACCGCGCTTTAGTTAAATATTCGTTTGTTTATGTAAAAAACCTGAAGCTCAATCAACGTAAAATAGCTATCTATGGTGCCAATGAAACCGGTGTAAATACAAAACGTACGTTGGATCATCAGATTGACCTGAACATGAATACCGTTGCGTTTTTAGAAGAAGATGAGACAAAATGTGGGAAAATTGTAGATAACGTGAGAGTTTACAATTTGAAAATATTAGAAAAGCTTATTTCTAATGAAAAAATAAGTGATTTAATTATTGCCGACGCTTCAATTTCGATAGCGTTGAAAAATCAGATAATTGACGTTTGCTTAAATAACAATGTAAAAGTTTTAAATGTGCCTCCCATTGCCAATTGGATAAATGGACAAATAGATACCCGCCAAATACAAAACATAAAAATTGAGGATGTTCTTGAGCGCGATTCGATTAATATAAATAACGAGTTGATTGATAATCAGGTGCATGGCAAAACTATTTTGGTAACAGGGGCCGCTGGTTCAATTGGATCTGAATTGGTTAGGCAATTGCTTAAATACAACCCGCAACTAATAGTTTTAAATGATACTGCCGAAACAGCGCTACACGAATTGTTACTTGAATTGCAAGATAATTTGGGTACTGACAACTTTACTGCTTTTATTGGCGATGTAAGAAACGAAGAGCGAATGGAGCTTTTATTTGAAACTTACAATCCGGACTATGTATATCATGCAGCTGCATACAAACATGTTCCGATGATGGAGCACAACCCCTCTGAGGCGGTGAATACCAACGTTTTAGGAACTAAGACTGTTGCCGATTTGTCGATGCGGTATGGTGTTGATAAATTTGTAATGATATCGACTGATAAAGCAGTTAACCCTACAAATGTAATGGGAGCATCTAAGCGAATTGCTGAAATGTATGTTCAATCGCTTGTAAATGCATATCCAAACGGTAACGGAAAACTGAGTGTTTTGCAGGATAATGACAACAATATTATAAAAACCAAGTATATAACAACCAGGTTTGGCAATGTATTAGGTTCTAACGGTTCTGTGATACCACGCTTTAAGGCGCAAATACAAAAGGGAGGACCGATAACTGTTACACATCCCGAGATTACCCGTTATTTTATGACTATACCCGAAGCTTGCCGGTTAGTTTTAGAAGCTGGATCGATGGGATGTGGTGGCGAAATATATCTGTTTGACATGGGCAAATCTGTAAAGATTGTTGATTTGGCCAAAAAGATGATCCGTCTATCGGGTTTTATTGTGGATCAGGATATCAAAATTACTTTTACAGGGCTGCGTCCGGGTGAAAAGTTGTATGAAGAGCTGTTGAACGACTCTGAAAATACAATGCCTACTCATCACAAAAAAATTATGATCGCAAAAGTGCGCAAGCAATCATACGAAAAAGTAAATCAGAGTGTTAATGAGCTATTAACATTATCACAACTGTTTAAAGATGCTAAAGTGGTGAAAAAAATGAAAGAGATCGTTCCTGAATATAAGAGTAATAACTCGATATTTGAAGAATACGATAAGGAGATATCCATCGCCGTGAATATCTAAAAAACTCAACTTTACCAAACCGTACTTCAGTTAACTATAAATAATCCATATTTGTAGCTAATTATCATTTTATCGACTAATGATGAGTCAAATAAAAATTTTAGAACAAATTCACGGTCATATTGGGGTTTCAAAACTTCTGACACAAAAACAACAAGTAAGTGATATTGGGGCCGCGATTGAATTGGTTATTCAAGCTATTAGAAGCGGAAATAAAGTATTATTATTTGGAAATGGAGGGAGCGCAGCCGATGCACAACATATCGCAGCAGAGTTTACCGGAAGATTTGTAAAAGATCGTAAAGGTTTACCGGCTATTGCCTTAACCACAGATACCTCGGCAATAACCTCTATTGCTAATGACTACAGTTTCGATAAAATATTTGAGCGCCAGGTTGAAGCTTTGTCGCAACCCGGTGATCTGCTGATAGGCATTTCAACCAGTGGTAATAGTTTGAATGTGGTTAACGGGCTCAAAGCTGGCAAATTAAAACAATGCAAGTTGATAGGATTTAGCGGCAATGGCGGAGGTTTAATGAAGCCACTATGCGATGTGAATATAATTATTGATAGTGCTGTTACGGCACGTATACAAGAAATGCACATACTGGTAGGGCACATACTATGTTCGGCCATTGATGATCTGTTTTGAAAAACAATAAGCGTTGCCCGATACAAATTATCAACCGCAGTCCTTTTTTGAGTAATATCAAAATAGTCCTATCTTGGGACGTTTATTGCAACAATTGATTCGCAATAGATGATTTGATAGCTAGTGTTATACACAGTCGTAATAAATCCAGTTTTATTATTTCTAGAATTTTATAGAGAATGAAGAAAGCATTAATATGCGGTGTTTCAGGTCAGGATGGAGCTTATTTATCGAAACTGCTGCTAGATAAAGGGTACAAAATTTATGGCGGTTCAAGAGATGCACAGGCTTCATCTTTTAAAAATCTGGTTAAACTGGGCATTAAAAATGAAATTGATCTGGTATCTATCAATATTTGCGATTTTAGGAGTACACTACAAACCATAATGCGCGTAAGGCCCGATGAGATTTATAATCTTGCCGGGCAAACGTCGGTTGGTTTATCATTTGAACAACCTGTAGAAACCTTGGAAAGCATTAGTGTTGGTACGCTAAATCTGTTAGAAGCAATACGTTTCTCCGCTCAAAATATTAAATTATATAACGCAGGTTCGAGCGAGTGTTTTGGCGATACCGGCGATTTTCCGGCAAATGAAGATACCGCTTTTAGGCCAAGAAGCCCATATGCGGTAGCCAAAGCGACGGCTTTTTGGGAAGTTGCAAATTACAGAGAGGCATATAATCTTTTTGCATGTACCGGCATTTTATTTAATCACGAGTCGCCGTTAAGACCTACGCGCTTTGTAACCCAAAAGATCATCAGTACTGCTGTGCGAATATTTAAAGGTAGCGAAGAGAAATTGGTGTTAGGTAATATTGATATAGAACGCGATTGGGGATGGGCCCCTGATTATGTGGAAGCAATGTGGTTGATTATGCAGCAGGATGAACCTGATGATTTTGTAATATCTACAGGTACTACAAATTCGTTAAGGAAGTTTATAAATACTGTTTTTGAATATTTAGGACTCGATGCAGACAAATATGTAATTACCAATAAAGAATTTGTTCGCCCTACCGATTTAAAAACAGGTCGTTCTGATCCATCTAAGGCCTATAAAAAATTGGGCTGGAAAGCTAAATCAACAATGGAAGATGTTATTAAATACATGATAGATGCCGAATTGGAGCAATACCAGTAATGTATCATATTTGGAAAAATGCGATTAACATAGTCGCGCGACGCTAACTTTAGATTTTTTATTTAGTGCCTGGTATCAAGCCTAATCTGAAAAACCGATGCAAAACGCAATAGTGCTTTTTTAGGCTTTTTTTGAGGATCGTTAAATTAATAGTACCTTAGTGTGCTATTGTAATTTTGCTGTTGGTTTTTATATGGTTAACAAATACTCGACATTTTTTAAAGCGATTAATCTTATTGTTGATTACCTATTGCTTAATATATCGATGTTGATGGTGTATGTTTATTTAGATAGGCCAACAACAATCTTTATCAACAACAAGCAGTACCTGCCGGTAGTTTTAGTATTTAATCTGATTTGGTTGCTATCTGC
>Ga0075036_1089954_pt1 | contig 39106 bp, 28 predicted proteins | sample OrgsoiRN2013_053_FD_67571 | JGI IMG/M metagenome (GOLD analysis project Ga0075036, IMG submission 67571) | Permafrost soil microbial communities from the Arctic, to analyse light accelerated degradation of dissolved organic matter (DOM) -... | ecosystem: Environmental > Terrestrial > Soil >... | reverse complement strand
AATATTGACACGAGCTTGTTGTCCGTTAGAGAGGTTACCAAAATCTAGCTCACGACCAAACTGACTGATTTTAGCGGTCAACTCGTGAGTGAATTCAACTTTGTGTGTCAGACCTAAGTCTGCGAGGTTCTGTTGGAGTTTCGCGTTCAAGTATGGCAAGTTCTTGTTGAGGAGAGCTTTACGCACAAACGAATCACGTTTTGTCAGGAGCTTCATCAGAAACTTCTGGTGTTCCAACAGTAACGTCAATTTGTTCATTTCAGTGTAGTCTACCGGTTGCAGTTGAATTGACTTCAACTCTTCGAGCGGTTCAACATACGGGTTTACAGCAACTCCGAGGTCAGCGATCTTCTGCTTAATCTTCTCACTATCTGTGCGAGCTGTTGCCAGCTTAGCAGGATTGCGAACAGTGACTTGGGCATCAAGCACGTAAATCTCTGCATTGAGGCCGTCGATTTCAGCAGTCAGAACATCCCATTCATCTTCCAGTGTAGTCTGTTCGGAAACAGCTTCGTGGACATGAGTAGTACATTCTTCGATCTTGTGTGCGTTATCTGTAAACGCTTGTTCACAGTATGGGCACTTAGACGATTTCAGAACAGTGATCTCACCTTCGTTCTTTTTGATAATCTTGGCGGAAGCGCGAAGCCCAGCCTCAACATCAGCGAGGTTTGATTTAGCTGTTTTCAGCTTCTTGTTCAACTCAGTAATCTGCTCGTGGAGAGCTAATTCTGCGTCGACATCGATGCCAGCTAATTCAGTGAGACGTTTGTTGAAGTCTTCTAAATCATCGACTCGAGTAGTTTCCCAATTATCCACACGTTTTTGCGTAGAGACAATCATGCTATCGTGGGATTTATACTCTCGTTCAGCGTATTCCAAACGTACTTGCAGATCGTTGATCGACTTCTGTGTATCAGATTGTTGTTTCTGTAAATCTTCTGCTTTCTGCGAGATTTCAGTGAGGCCAAACAACTCTTCAATAAAGTCGGTTTGGTTAGCCTTTTTGGATGTCCCATGAGAACGCACTGGCATCTTGAAGAACGCTTCGTTCATCGCAGAGAACACGACGATACGGCTAAACAGATCGAACTTCATTCCCAGAACACGTTCAATGTCCAGGTCAGTGTCACGACTGTGGTGACCTTTTGAAGTATCGTCTTCATCCGTAAAATCAAAGTCGTGGCCTTCCTTGTGGTAGAAACGAACATAGTTCCCAGAAGGACCGCTTTTCATCTTACGAGCACGAACAATACGGTAGCACTTGCTCCCCATCGTGAAATCGAGAACAACTTCCATATTCTTTTTGTTGATGTTGTTGATCAGGTTATCGACTTGGATATCCGTGATCGCTCGACCGTAACAAGCGTAAACAATTGCCTGTAGAATCGAGGTCTTACCAACGCCGTTAGCCACCTGACCATTCCCTGTATTGTCGAGGTCTTGTCCAACAATCAATGTTGTCCCAGGTTTCGAAATATCGAGAATGGTGGTGGCGTTACCGTAACTCAGAAAGTTACGGACGCTGATGGTAAGAAAGGTGATGTCATAGTGACTCAATGCCTAACTTTCCGCTTATCCAATGCTCACGCTAATGGAGGTGTTGATGGTGACTGGGTCAACCTTGAAAATCTTGTATGGTTTCTTGGAGTATGTACTGCGTTCTTCCTCCTGGCGAACCCACTGCTCAACTTCCGCTTCATCGTGTAACATGATGCAACGCAGGGTCTTGTGAGTCTCCATAGTTGGAGGAGGATCTGGAGGACCGTAGTCGGCACCCATGGCAGAATATGAATCATCTTGGATGACCATGAATTTAGCACCAACGACTTCTTGTTTCTTGGTGAAGTCGCTCACAGCATAAACGCTCTGGCGGTAAATCTTGCGACTCAACCCCGCACGTTTGTTCTCTTCGCTTTCCATACCAGCTCCAGTTAGAACGCCATCACAAGGATGGCAACTCACGATAAATTTTAACCAGAAGTTCGTTGTCGATTTGCGGAGAGTCAATGGAGGTCAACATCTCCAGAATCAGCTCGTCAACAGACTTCAGGGGATTGGTTGTATCAACGTCTTCATATGAGGTGTCAGTCAGGATGGCTGCCATCTCACGTGATTCTTCTAACCCAAACTCACGAAGTTTATATTTTTCGACGAATAGGGTTTTCAGTTTAGAACTTTCCTCGAAACTGATTACAATGTCAACAGAACATCTTACTCTTGCGTGCTGCGAAAATTTAATCTTGCCTTCCAGAAGATCACTCAGCAAGCAACGGTAGTATTTCGGGCATTCTAACCAGTCTGTAAACTTCACGTCCTTGGTGGTGTGATCGTAGACGCACATGCCGCGAGAATTGTCACCAGCATCGGAGAAGTCTGCAGGAAACGCATTACCAATATAAACCACGTTCGCCATTGCCTGACGTTTGTGATAGTGACCGCTGAAGATCAGATCTGGACCTTTGAAGTCGTTGACGTCTGGACCAGTTGGCATCACAACGCTGTGACCAGCGATTACGAAGCCTTTGAATTCAAAGTGTCCCATCCACGTTGTATACTGCAGGTAATCTGCTAGATCGGTATATTCATGTTGGAAGAGGAATGGGGAGAAGAAAGTACTTTCACCGACGTCTTCATAAACTACTGGTTCATCGATGATAATGAAATTGGTTAGTTCGTCAAGGTGGTGAAGACCGTGAACGTCACGATTGTGGCGATTGTACAGGTCGTGGTTACCTACAATGAAGAACACTGGAAGGCCAAGATCGTTGATCTTTCTTGCACCTTCAAACGACGCTTTCAACGTCGCGAGGTTCAACGAACTGCGGTTCTCGTGCCAATCACCGAGAAACACTACGTGGTCAATAGACTTGTCGTTTTTTACCTGCGCACAGAACCAGTCGATAAAATCGAGACAGTCCTGATTGTGCACTGGACTATTGCCTTTGCGACCAAAATGGATATCTGTGAACATCGCCGCTTTATTCAGCTGGCGACCAAATTTCTTAACATTCAAGGTCATTGTCATTGTAGTTGAAGTCATCGTTGTGTGGAATTGATTCGAATTGGTAAGAACCGTCGGTAGCGCCTTCTTGATCCATCAGGAATGTGTGTGATGGGGCCATACCGTGTGCAACTAGCAGTTTGTCTCGGATGATGCGGTGACGCTTTTCAGACATCAGATACTGGCGGAAGCAGTTCTTAACACATTGGGTGTAATATGCAAATGGATTAGCGTACTTGTCGGAATTAAAGTTCTTCCAAGTGCGGCAAAGCATCATCATGGCGTAGGCTTGCATATCATCATTATATGTGTAGTTTGCAAAGTTGCCTTTAGAAGCGTATCGAGCACATAACAGTGTTAGCATTTTTGCTAGACCGTCAGACATTCTTTTCTGAGAGTGGCTCTTGATTACTTCTTGAAGCAAGTCCGCGTTATTCAGGTAATTCTTTGGTGCTCTACGTTTTTTGACAACTTCAACAACTGCAGCGTTGGTTTCTGCTGTCGCAGTATTTTCTGTCACAGGAGTTTCGTTTACTTTTTTAGACATTAGAGTTACAATAAGTCAGTTAATCTATTATACGAGGGTAAGACCAATCATGTCCAGCAAAACACTACATGTCCTGTTTGGTCGGATGAATCCACCAACTGTGGCACATCAAACGCTTCTGAATATCATTCTGGAAAGATCAGAAGGACATTGCCTGATCTACCTCTCTGAAACGCAGAACCTGGAAAATCCACTGTCTGTAGCGGAACGACAGCTTGTGATTTCGAAGACTTTCCCAGAATTTGGTGATCCGTACACCAATATCGCTGACTACAAGGTAGATAGTGCTCGTGATCTGTTCATGGCAATGGACAAAGCAGATTGGTACATGCAGCAAAACGGTTACACTGATATCGTGCTGTGGTGCGGCAGTGACCGTATTCCTGCGGTTGAACGGGTTCTCCTGTATCCCCAGCGTTGGAAATTCAAAGTAGCGGGCATCAAGACCCTCGATCGTACCTCTTCAGATGTGTCGGCAACTGCCGTGCGTACCGCCGTTGTAAATAAGGATACAATAACTTACAACCGAATGGCAATGGCTTCTCCCTTTCGCCAAGATTGGTTGTTTGATACCCTATACGAACGACTAACTGATGGAAGCCTTCAAAGTACGACTAAAACAGGCAAAGGGCGCAAGCAGCGGAGTTGACGCCGGAACACTATCTGATATGCAGGTAGTGTTTGATTCAACACCTGAAATCTCCGAAAATGGTACAGTCGCATACAAGAATATTGACCCGGTCCACGCACCTGGCAGCATTCTTGTATTTTCGAGTTCTTCAGCCAGAACCTTTCAACTTTCTGGTATCAAACTCTTTAGCCGCAACGGCGAAGAAGCAACTCGAAATTTCGACCGTGTACAAAAATTACGTGCATGGCGTTATCCGGTCTTCGGCAGAGATGTCGCGGATCCAATCTTCGGCACTCCTCTCCTAGGTAGCCCACCGGCAGTCCTCACTTTTTCGGCGTATGGTCGACAAGGCGGTAATTCTGAATCTGGTATGGCTAATGCTCTGATCAACCGCGTCCCCGTGGTTATCACATCACTTGGCATTGATTATCCAGCTGATGTCGATTATCTGCCAACGATCAAAGTTGATGATCCCACTCTCGGTCATATCCCGAGCGGCATTCCCGTGCCTGCTATCTGGACTATTTCGTTGACTTTGATGGAATGTCACTCGCCAACGCAATATCAACAGTTCTCAATCACTGACTTCCGCAAAGGCATCCTGGACGGTTTCTAATGGCTCTTAACAAATCAACTGAGTTCGCTAAATCACGCTACGTTCACGGTGGGACGACTGATGTCTATCCCACTCGTCTTGGATGGTGGTCACGTAGAACGCTCACCAAGAGTGACGATGACATCTACATCACCATCGATGCCCGTTATAATAAGCGTGCTTGGATGGTTGCCGACGACTACTACGGTCAGCACAATCTTGAGTGGTTGATCCTCCAATACAACAATATTCTAGACCCTAACGAAGAATTCGTGATTGGTGTCACTATCCGCATCCCAACTCCTCAGCGCATGGGCCTCGAGATTATTGTCGGCAAAATGGGTGGAAAAACCGTCAGCGAGTGATGCATTAAATAGGTGACATAAAACGCACATATTAGATGTCTACACACAACCCTCTCAACGAATACAACTCGTACTCGTACCACCACTTCATTGTGATTGCAGCCACAACCGAACGTGCTGAGTCCATCGCGAACAACCCAGAAGACTTCTTCCAATTTGTTCGCGGTGGTGTCGAGACGCCAGGTCTCGCGGTTCTTGTGAATCCGATGTCGTCGAACAGACTCTTCGTCCAAGATATCTCTTGGCAAAACATCATGAACATGGACAGTGGTTCACGAATGGTCTCAGACTCAGCGAATGCTCTGACTGAAGGCAAGATGACTCTCGTTGAACCTCTTGGTGTTCGCTTCTTCAACAAAATCTTTGACATCTACAGAAGCTTTGGAGTTTCTACTGGTGGCACAACTGCCGTCTGGGTGATCAAGACAATCTTTGTTGGCTATCGCGATGTTCCAAATGACGGACAAGCAGAATACATTTCGAACTTGAAACCGATGATCGTCTACCCAACTGAGTTCCTGAGCGAATTCACCGAGGCTGGCGGCCGCTACGATATCAAGTTCGTCGACGCAAACGCAGGTGGCGGTGCTCTCCGTGTAAACAACGGTACTGCTCTAAATGGCGGTTCAGTTAACCTCGGTGGCGAAAAAGCAACGACTGAAACTGTTACACTCGGAACTGCTATGCAGACCCTTGAAACGTTCATCGAGCAAGATTACAACAACAACTATGAGAAAATGGCGAAAGCGCAAGCAAACGCTAAGAATCCGACGATGCGTCAGAACGTCCCAACAAAAATGCAATATCGCATTCGTCTCCACGATAGACTGCTCGATAGCTCTTTTGTAATGGAAGTTCCTCGTCAACAATCAGCTGGCGGCAACGGCAAAGTGCCGTTCATTGGCATTGGCCCGAGTGACCGTCTCGACCAGGTGATCGAAAGAGTTCTCAAAATGTGTCCTGAAGTTATGAAACTCGCGTCAAAAGGAGATGCCGCAGGCCGTAAGTGGCTGCCTACTATTACAGCCAAGACAGAAACTCTTGATCCTACGCAAAATAACGGGATTGCTTCACGTAGTACATATGTTGTCGGTATGCGTGAAATTATGACAGTGTTCGATCCAACTGCTGGCGCTGAAAAAACCGCAGATGTTAAGACTCCACAAGGAACCACTACCGAAGTAGTAGAAAACGCTGACGCTGGAGCTACATCTGCGGATGCAACTGCGCTCAAAGCTAGTACTATCGACTCTTCTAACTATTTGGAGTACGACTACACGTATACTGGCAAAAACGTTGATGTGTTGTCATACGATATGCGTATGAACTTTGCAACTGGATTCTTTCAGTTCCTAACAACCCCAACCGCAGTTGTTAGTACAGGTCAAGTTCCAGCGACAACTGAGGTAACATCTGGAGGCTCAGCACCTTTAACCGGAAAGCCTGGTAATGCTGCCCCAATGCCAAATATTCAAGTTTCCAACTCCGCTGCAGCGCTGCATAGCACAAACCCACAAGCTGTATCGACATACGAAGACATCTATAAGAAATGGGTCCAAACTGAAACGGTTTCAGTGAATATGCGAATTCGTGGTAATCCCCTGCTTATGGATGGTCTAACCCTAACATCTGACGACCTCGATCGCTCTCTATCGGATGCTAGCGAATCAAATGGGCTAGCTGGTAACTGGCTTAACGGGCCTGTCGTTGTTAAGGTTAATGTTCGTATGCCAGTAGAAGACGACCCTAACGCATACGAACCATTCTGGTATGATGGATTCTATCGTATCCTCACTGTTAAGCACACATTCGCCGCCGGAGAGTTTACTCAAGATTTGAACCTCATTGCGATGTCCGATGGATCATATGATGCGACCGAAGATTCGACAGCCGCACGTCCACGTGGCCCAATGCCTACATCGGAAGACTTGACTGCATTCTCTGCGGCCGCAGAACCGACAGGCGATCGTCTGCCAATTCAGACTCTGAGCATCAGTGAAAACGGTATCAAAATGATTAAGACGTTCGAATCGTTTGCTGCTAAGAAATACATGGATAACAGCAAGTACGCAATCGGCTATGGCCACAACCTCACTGACCAAGAATCAGCGACAGGCGTCATCAACCTCGCGAGCGGCGTTGTTATCATCAACAATGGCATTACAATGGCACAAGCGGATGAACTTCTTCGCCGTGATGTCATCAAGATTGCTGAGAACCCAATCCACAAACGAGTGGCTGTTAACCTCTACCAAAACGAATACGACGTACTGTGTAGTATGGTCTACAACTTGGGTTCAGGCGGTATATTGGGCGGCGACTCTACACTGCTACGTCTATTGAACCAACAACAATATTCACAAATCCCTGCGCAGATCGTGCGTTGGAACAAATGGAGTCAAGGCGGTAAGATGGTCGTTAACAGTGGACTCGACTCGCGTCGTAAACTCGAAGCACAACATTGGGGGACCGTATAATGGACCGTGGAACAGTATCTGGATACTACGCTGTATCTCACAAAGAGCAAGATCAAGATCAACTTAACGGGATGATCACAACTGGTATCGTTGTCGATACCAATGACCCAATGGAAATTGGACGCGTACGCGTTTGTTGCCCAGCGTGGGGCGATGATCCTGATCCAGCTAACATGAATGTCAACCACTTGCCGTGGGCTCGAGTTCAGAGCCCATTCGGTGGGTTTGTCAACCAAGGGTTCCGTGCAAACGGAACTGAGATTGAAGGTGAGACTTCGTATGGCATGCACAGTTCGACTAAGGTAGGCGCAGAAGCTGTCGTTACTCTGATTAACGGTGACCGAAACGCCCGTCTTGTGACTGGATTCGTGCGAGACGATGGATCTGCGAACACGCTACCCCACGGTCGTTATAAAGTAAATGGATCTTCAATCGAAGGCCCATTCACAGTTGATGACAAGCCAATCGAGCCTCTATTCTCGAATGCGAAGACCGCATTCACTAACGCACAATTTGCTGACGGCAACCCCCACGGATCGTTTGAATGGGTGTCTCGTGGTGCCGATTTCTCTGCAGGCGCTCACGGCGCTGAAACCTCTCGTTCAATCCAAACTACTCACGATGACGAAGGGGTAGAACGTACAGAAGCGGATGGCCGCACGTATACGTCGACCCAAGGTTCTTCAGCGAATCGTATGGGTGATAAGAAAGAATTATCTGGTGATCGAGATACGTCTCATGATCCACAGACTCATTGCTGGGTTTCACCCGGATTCCACGCAATGTCGATGGATGACCGTATGGGTAACACCCGTATGAAATTCCGCACGTCGACGGGACATCAAATCCTGCTAGACGATACGAACGAACGAATCTACGTTTCGACTAACCAAGGTAACTGTTGGTTCGAGATGGACTCAAGCGGTAACATGGACATCTATAGTGGTCTGAGACTCAACATTTTCTCAGCCAATGACATGAACCTTACCACTAATGAAGATTTCCGTGTTTCTGCTAAGAACATTCACATGAAAGCGTCAAATGAGTTCCGTTTGACTGCAACCGCAGACATCGGGGTACACTCTAATGCAAACATTCGTATGGGTGCTGGCGCAAGTTTGTATGCTCAATCCGCCGCCGATGTGCATATCAACCACGGTGCTATTCTATATGTTACGTCTGGCGGAGCTCAAAACTTCTCAGCAGGTGCTGGATACTTTGTGTCTGCTACAGGTGCTGTCAATGTGAAGTCTGGCGCTTCAATATTCCACACATCATCTGGAACACAAGAGAATCAATCTGGCGGCAACATCATCAACACCGCTCCTCTGATTGTCAATAATAATAGCCAGGGAGCAGGAACTGCTGCTGACGCCGCTGTTGCCCAGCTAGCTGCCGAACAACCTGCTAAGCACACCACGAGAATCCCTCAACATGAGCCGTGGCCTCGAATGATGATGGATGCAACTCGTGCAGACATGGTCGATGAAGAAGCTAAGCCGCCAACTGATGGTACTAAGTGGACCTCTCCACCGATTGTGTTTGATGGTAGCGACCCCACGGAATTCGAGTTCAAGTCGTATGCTGACCCAAATATTGGTCGAATTGAAGGTGGTGTTATGATCGCAAGAAATAAGCTGTGGCACCGTTGAGTAAATATCGTATCACAACGAACTAAACTGGCATGAGACAAAATCTGTACAGAGGCTACTCCTCGTTCGAATATGAGCGTGTGGGTAGCTTCACAGTGAAAGACATCGATCTGGTAAAACTTGATCTACTGAACCATATTTTCACCCGCAAAGGTAGTCGCGTTCGCATGCCACAATTTGGAACAACGATTCCAGATATGCCATTCGAGATGATCGACGAAGACCTGCTAGAAGAACTCCACGCTGAGCTGACTGCTGTATTTCAATACGACCCGCGTGTCAGACTCATGGAACTACGCGTTATACCATACCACGATATTAACACAGTGATGGCATCTGCCACACTACTTTACGTAGAATTTGATGTGGTTGGTGTACTCAACCTCGACTTCAATGAAACAACCATAGGATAAGAAATGGGACGCAAAATCTCAAGAGCAGAAAGTTGGTCAACCGTCTACAAGGCGTTTCAAAACATCAACTTCTCCGCTTACGACTTCACAACGATCAAACGTAGCCTTACTGATTACATTCAGTTGTATCACAGTGAGAACTTCAATGACTACATCGAAAACTCGGAAGTCATCGCTCAAATTGAGTCGTTCGCATACGTAGCTGAGATTCTGGCCTACCGTCAGGACATGAACGCGCACGAGAACTTCTTTGCACTAGCTGAACGTAAGGATTCGATCCTACAGCTTGCGAAGTTCATCTCGTATAAAGCTTCACGTAACTTGGCTCCCCGTGGTCTCATTAAGTTGACATCCGTACAGACCACTCAAGAATCGTCTGACTCGAAAGGCAACAGCCTAGCCAATAAAAAGATTACATGGAACGATACAAACAACGCTGACTGGAAAGAACAGTTCTTCATCATCATGAACCTCGTGATGGAACAACAGTATGGGTCCGTATCTCCAAATGACCGTGTCCAAGTTGACGACGTGTTGTTTGAGTTGTATCGCCTGAAAAACCGTTCACTGACGAACGGTGTATTTGCATATTCTGCTTCATCGAATGGCGAAAGCTACCCGATGGAACTCGTGCCAACTGCCCTTGATGTAAATGGTCCGTATGAGCGTCGACCTGACATTTCAAGCCCATTCTCAATCCTTTACGGGTCTGACGGTCTTGGCGACTCGTCTGACACAACCGGGTTCTTCTGCTTCACTAAGCAAGGTAAACTCAACAAAGTCCGTAAAACGTATGATGGTATCACTCCGAACCAGACTACTCGTCTGAATGTTCAGGATATCAACGAAACCGACTTATGGATCAACAACGTCGACCCAGATACTGGCACTACATTCTCCGCCCAGATTGTCGACGCCCTCGGCCGCCGTCTAGGAGCGTCTGGTGAATGGGTTCAAGTAGACATCGCCAACGTAGAAAACGTAATTTTCAACACCAACTTGAACCGTAACAAGTTCGAACTCGAAACACTCGACAACGACGACGTTCGAATCATTTACGGTGATGGTGAATTCGCTGATATCCCAAGTGGTGCGTTTGATGTCTGGTATCGTACTTCCACTGCAGGAAGTGGTATCATCCTACAGAACTCTGTTGTCAACAAAAGTGCGTCATTTACGTACCTAGACGAACAATCAAAAGTTCAGACTCTGACCTTCACGTTCTCTTTAGTAAACAGCCTGGTAAACGGTGCTGCAACTGAAGACATCGAGCGTATTCGTCGCTTCGCTCCATCTATCTTCTACACCCAAGACCGTATGGTTAACGGTCGTGACTATAACTCATATCCTCTCCAAGATCAGTCGATCGCTAAACTACGTGCCGTTAACCGTACGTTCGCAGGCGATTCTAAGTATCTTGCTTGGCACGATCCAAGTGAATACTACGAGGATGTTAAAATCTTTGGCGACGACCTATCTCTATACTACCAGACGTCCGTAGATTATGTCGAGTCGATTGGTGCACAACCTCTGAAAATGGTTCGTGATGTACTTCAACCGCTCCTGACCTATGCTGGTGTGTACTTGTATCATACTGCTGCTGGTAAAGACGTTCCGCTGCGTGAATTTACTGCAGATGACGTTGGCGTGAGTGACGTGTCGTCAAACAACACGATTCTCGGAGAAATTGCAAAGGGTCTCGATCGTGGTGGCGATTTCACTATCTACATGTGCTATCGTCCAACCTATAGCGTTGGCGTCGCAACTCCACTAAAATACCAGTGGACAACTTACAACACCAACGACGTTGAATATAGCTCAACCAACTTGAGTGGTGAACCATCTATCGTTCGCGAAGCAACATTCACTATCCAATACGTGTATAGCGAGTCGAAGTGGGTCATCAACTACAAGACTACAGAGATCATGTCGTATAGCCCGACCACTCAGTTCTATTTCAATAATGGTATGAATAAGATCCTTGTTAACGATACACTGAACAGTGAACTGGACAATATCGTGATTTTGGGTGCTAACATCAATGCTAGTGGTGGACTTATTGGCGAGAACGTGAAATTGAACGTGATCGGCAATACATATAGTTCCTGGTTGCCGAATACCGGTCAAATAGACATGAATACTCTTTCGGTGATCACATCTGACGAGAACGACGACGGCATTCCTGACGACACCGGACTTACAGATATCGTGCGTTCAAACCAAACTGCAGTTATTGCAGCTACAGGTGCGTTCCCACGCAGTTCAATCATCAATATCACTGCACCAGGTGTTATTGCTGGCCTCGATGAACTAGCTGTGTTTGTTAACGGCGTTAAGTTCACTCGTGCTACTGGAACCCTTGCAGCTCCTGTAATCGCTACTCAATACGACGATGCCGTATCGTTACCTGATGGTTCAACTGATGACTCAATTCGTTGGTATGCTCCATCGCCGTCCCAATCATACTACATCTATTTCGAGATGGCGGGTGCAGCTATTGCTCAACCAGGCCAAACTGTAACTGCAATTCAGTTGTACATGGTAAACGACAAATCTAGCTCTGTTGCTCAGAAGGACATTGACTATACTGCGTTCATCAACCGCGGACCGTCATATAATGTGACTATCCAACGTGTTCAACATGCGTACTTCACTCGTACTGATATCACAACAACTGACTGGACTCCGGTGTTGTATAAAGATCTGAACAACTCCCGTAGTGCTTGGCTCGATCCAATCCAACGCATCAACATGCGTCGTTACATCGGACGTACTGGTTTGAACTTTGCTTGGTTCCACAGAACTCCACGTTACCACCTTGTTGATCCATCGGCCACGAACATAGTTGATATGTTTGTTGTAACTCGCGCATACTACGAAGAAGTTCGTCGCTGGCTACGTGGAGAGACAACTCAACCTACACCTCCAACGTCTTTGGACCTTCGTTCTGCGTACGCAGATATGTTAGACAGCCGCATGATCTCAGATACGGTGGTAATGCACCCGGGCAATTTCAAGATCCTATTCGGTGCCGAAGCTATTCAACAATTGAGTTGCGAGTTCAAAGTCATCAAATCAGCTACAGGCCGCAATACAGACAATGAACTGAAAGTAGCAATTGTTGATATCATCCGCAACTTCTTTGATATCGACCAATGGGAATTTGGTGAGACGTTCTACGCAACTGAACTGACCGCAACAATCCACGCCAATCTCCCAGGAGAGATTGACTCCATTGTTTTGGTCCCAACAGCGGCGTCCAACTACTTCGGTGAACTGTATGAAATCATTCCTGATGAAGATGAACTATTCTTACCGAGTGTATCTGTAAGTGACATCATTATCGTAGACCACTACAACTCACGCGTTCTCAAACAAGGATAACCAGTGAAGATTTCCTTCAGACAAGGGATCGTCCGTTACCAGCAAGACCCTAGCGGTCTTGCTACTTTTCTCAAGAAGAGCAGCAGCGGATCATCAATCGACCTAATTGCGTTCAACAATCCACTGATTGTTACATTCGCGTATCGTGATGCCAACTATCTTCACGAAGAAGCAACTACTGTCCCGAAAGCATGGACTGGTTTTGTTGCGAATACAAATTATTGGCTATACATTGAACTTGATATGGCGACAGCTCAACGTAAGTTTGGACACACCTCAGTTGAACCTACGTTCGGTTCAGTGGCGCCAACAAATCCAGTATTAGACCAACATTGGTTCGATGTTGTAGCAACAACTATGAAAGTTTGGAACGGTATCAACTGGACTGAACGCACTCGTGTATTTCTTGCTAATTATGCGGCTGGATCGATCATCACCCCAATTTCATATGGTTCTCAGGTCTATCTGAACGTCACCAACGATGCGGGGTTCATCATCTTTGACGCTGATGGATATCCAGTTCGTCAACACCACAAGCGCAAAACATTCGAATATTTGACCACTAGCTCCGTATTCAATACAGTAACAGCGAAAGCGATCAATATGACGCTTGACGCACTATGTGTACAAGTTCGTGCGACTGAGCCTATCCCAGCGTTTACGATGGTGAGTCGTGATCCGCAATCGCTGGATATCACGGGGATCAAGCTGGCTGACTGCTCATCTAAAGGTCTCTATGCTATTGGTCTCGTTCAAGAAGACTTCTGGGCTGATGAGCAAGGAATCATTACTCAACAAGGGTACGTTGTAAACGAACAGTGGAATTTCACAGATGCACCCGGAACTCCACTGTTCTTAGGTCTCAAAGGTAATATCACTGTCAACCCAGCCCAATCGGGGTTCTTGCAGCGCATTGGCGAAATCGTATCACCGCAAAGCATATATCTTAACATCAAACTCGCAAACCGTTACGTCGATAAACTATCAGTTGACTACGCAAACGTAGCACCTATCATCATCGATAAAGTAACTGGCGAGCAAATGATTTCTCCAGACTTCGACCAATTGCCGATCAATATGATCAACGCACTGCTCAAAGATGCGAGTAAATTACCTGTTACAGCTCTTGGCGGTCCACGCAAACTCCTTGAAGAGTGGACTGCTGACCTATCAGCTGGTGAAGAGGATCTCAACCAGCGCGTAGCTGTATTGGAAGCGTTAGCTACAACTCCTGTCGACATATCTGCTGACTATGTCCGCACGATGTCCATGACAGTTGCCGTTGGTGGAGCTACTATTGGAACGACATTCAATGGAACTGTTCAAGACGCACTTGACAAGATTCTGTATCCGTTTGGAGTCCCAAAATTCTCAGCCTTTAGTATTAGCGGGATGAATTCAGTCGTAGAAGTGGGTTCAGTTATTTCAGGAGGAATGCGAGTATTCAATTGGACAACTGTGAATCCTGATAATATCCGTCCGCGATCGATTCAAATCGTTGACGACTCAACATCTGCTGTTTTAGCTGGTGGTCTTCAAGATGTAGGCACAGCTTCTGTTATGATTGGTGGGGATCTTGTGAGTGCTGTTGCATCACAACGTAGCTGGACAATTTCAGCGGTCGACACACAAGGCGGTCCACTATCCAAAAGCTATGCACTTGCATGGCGTTGGAAGGTCTACTACGGTAATAACCAATTGGATTCGATGATTGGTGCAGATGTTGCTGCTTTAGTGAACTCCTCACTACCTTCAACACCAGCTGGATCATACTTAATGCCTGCTGGAGGCTACAAGTGGCTCTGCTATCCAAGCACGTTCCCAACCCTGACTAGATTCACAGATCAAGCAACAGGACTAAACATCGCACTAAACGATCCCGTGCTCATTCAAGTGACTAACCAGTTCGGCTTGGTGCAGACGTATAAATGTCATCGTACATATAACAAGCTGGGTAGCAGCATTACAATCGTAGGTTCATGAGATGGGAAAATACCTTGGTAGCGTAGCAGTAACTGGTTTTATTGCTCCTACAGATACATCAGACACATACGCTACACACGACTCAGAACTGGGTCGTGGGGGCCTACGTGAAGTCGCAACTTTACTAGAACGCGATGCAATCACCAACGATCGTCGAAAAATAGGTATGATCGTTTATGTGATTGCAGACACTAATTATTACGCGTTGTTTGGAGACATTACAAATCTCAGTTGGAAGAACCTAGGTTCCCAACTTGGAGGGTACGACGCACTCGCCGAAGAGTACACCGCACTTGAAGCACAAATGGCTGCTGTGACAGCGACTACGACAGCTCTTAGTGATAGAGTCGCAACCTTAGAGTCATTCGTCCCATCATACGATGTGTCATTGTCTGTTATCTCCACAATGGAGGCCAGCGAGCTGCTCTACGTAGGAGTCATGCCGTTTGACCTCTCACTGTCGTCACCTGGCCAAAGCCTAGCTTATGCATCAGTAAAAGCCGATGCTACACTAGATATGCAGCTAGACGGCCAATCAATTGGCTCAATTACCTTCAAGAGTGGCATCGCAAATGGCGTTGTGTCATTCATCGAAGAAACGACTATAAATAAAAACAGTATTCTTACCATCATAGCACCCAACACCGTTACCACCCTAGCGGATATTGGTGTCTATCTAACCTTTTTAATCCGTGAGACCATATAACTTGGCACTTCTCTTTCTCGATGGCGCTGACAGCTACAACACAATCGGTGGCGCGTTGTATGGCGTCTCGGCTCCAAACATCGGCTACACGATCACTCAAACCGCCGCAGGCTCCTCATTAGTTACTGTAGGCGCAGGTACAACTACCAGCTCTCGTGCTTTTTCGATCGGCCGTTCTCTAACGGGATTTGCCCGCGTAGCCAAACAAGTTCCTGTTACAGGTACAAATTTCGTAATTGGGTTTGCAATGAATGCACAAGGTCGTCAATCGATCATGCAGCTCGCGAACGTATTCGAAGTGACTTGGCCATCTAACGGACTTCCAGTAATCAACGGCGTTGTCGGTCCTACTATTCCAATCCTGAATACTTGGTATTACTGGGAGTTTGAAGTAGACAGTGTAGCAAAAACCGTTAACGTCTACCTCAACGGCTATCCACAGTTCTCGAGCACATTTACTAACGACGTTCCGTCTGTTATCGACGTTTCGTGGGGCTGGACTGCTGTCGGCGACAACGCTGCTGTAAACATCGATGACATATACATTCTCGACAACACATCAGCGGGTCCAAACTCTAAAACTGCCCGTCTCGGCCCAATTCAAGTTGCAACTCGTCTGCCAACTTCTACAACTCACAGTGAATGGGCTCCTACACCATCATCCAAAGAAAGCTGGAAGATCGTATCTCAGATTCCTGCACTTCAGAATGAGTATGTCGAATCCAACGTAATTGGTGCATATGACTTATACGCGAGTTCTACGACTGTTACAGCTGAAGTTATCGCTGTTGCAGTATCTGCACTAACAGCGAAGACAGACATTGACCAACACGCTATTAGCATGGTGTTGTCGAACGGCAACACCATGACAGAAGGTGCTCCAATCAACCTCTCTACTCAGTACACGTACCTACAGACTATCTTTGAAGGTGACGTAAATGGTGCTGCTTGGACTCCTGCAACTGCATCAGCCGTTAACTTCGGCATGAAGGTAAAATAATGAGCCTCATTTACTTCGACGGGATGGATCAATACCTCCCAGTGACATTGCCAACATCTGTGGCGAAATTTATGGTGGCTGGTACTAACGTCAGCAACATGACTTCTGTTGCTGCGGATCCTACTGCATGCTTCATGGATCCTACTAAAAACATATTTGTGCGAATCTATGGCGACACAGACCGCATTTGGCGTATTCCAGGAACAATCGCTCCTGGTAATAACCTTGGTGGTACCGCCATCATGGGATACGCTCAAACTCGACTGGATGCTCCGTATAGCTCGTTATCGACGTCGTATGGATACGGTTTCATGCTAAATGCATTGAAACCTGTATCTACGTGTACACACATTACAGCTGGATTCAAGATGAAAGTCGCATATGGTAGCGGCCTCGCATCGTTTCCTGTCGGATCTGGACTACTGCTCGCGGCATTTGCAACTGACAGCAATTTTACAACAGTAGCCACTACTTTTGGTATCGTTTATGAGAACTCGAAATTATACGTTCGTCAGCTAACTGGCAGTGATGGCATCACCTCAGTATTGTCAACGGCGTTCCCAGCTAATACATTTGTGGATACTGCCGATGGGTACATCGGCACTTCGAACTTTGTATGTGGCGCCTCATCGTCTGTTGCAACGACTCCTACGCTTGACGTCCTATCGCCGAATACAGTTGAGGTCCAATATACCGCTGCCGGTAAGATCTCAATTTGGATTAACAACATGTTTGCGGGTACCGCGACATTTGCTAACCCAGCACCATATGTCGGAACACAATACATCAAAACTGGATGCCTTGCACAAGCTGCAAGTTTCGGTAACGGTGTCACAAACTATGGGTTTATGGGTGTAACCGACGTCTATCTGTTGGACGGCCTGGGATCCCGCAACAACAATCGTCTAGGCAAGGTTAAAGTCGTTTCTCGCGTGCCAGCAGCAGATGCTGGGGTACAATTCGTGCGTCCAGATACTTCCAACTCCAACTCGAGTGTAGCATCTCAACTTCCACCAGTAGTTAACCCGTCATTGACCGGCACAAAAGCTGGTGATACAGACTTGTACTCTGCGACCGCGTTTAACTTCACTAACGAAGCGATTCTCGGCACCGCTGTTACTACTGTAGGCTACAAAACTGACCCATCAGGCAACAACATTGCACCAGTACTCAATGTCACTGGTACAAACTATGTCGGTAACTCGAACGTGCTCCCGATTTCGACCACATTGATGAAAACTGAACAGTACGTTTATGAGATCAACCCTAAAACTGGACAGCCTTTCACCAAGACTGATCTAGACGCAACCACATTCGGTGTAACAGTAGTAGTTCCATCCTAATATGACTACTCGTGTAACGAAAACATACCAACACGTTCTCCGACAGGAAAATAACGCGCCAGCGTATGTGTCCAAGGTACAACAAAAAGTACTTGTCGTTACCGAGCCAGCGGCGGAACTACTCGCCGCCTCCATTACAGGAGTCCGTGAATCAGCGCTAATTCAAGAGCAAGCAGGATATGTTGGCATAGGCCACGCCTTCGAATCAGCTCTGATTCTCGTTCAAGGGGCGTTGCCAATTGACTCCGCTACTGCTACGTACGTGTATGAATCTGCTCTTGTTGAAGATCTTACCCCAACATATGTTAACAAAGTAGAATCAGCCACTCTGTTGCTGGTAGAAGGACCTATTGTCCGCACAGAGTCAAACAAGACTACACAATTAGCACTAACAATCGATCTTTACCGCGGCGATGTATATGCTAACGCAGTTGCACACCAAGCCATCGGACAAACAGAACTACCAAGCCGAAATCCAGAACGCTGGAAAATGGCGAGTATTCTGCATGCAAGCACGAAAACGTACATTGACCCTCGCTCGGTTATTGCTGCACATCAATATAAAGCATTCACAATGCTTTCTGGGGTTTCAGTAGCATATCCTGAGCGTTCGGTATCACCGGCACGTTCGTACGGGGTCTCAGCGCAGACTGCAACTAAGGTCAATGGTAGAGATCTCAGCACGTATCGGTCCTACACGAATATCCCAAGCGCATACTCAGCAGTAGCTACAAAATTGCCGAAATCGAACCCGATTGACGTTCATTCGTCGACTCGTGGGTTCCAAATTGCTGTGTCTACAGCTTCAGCCAAGACACTCGTTAATCCTATTTCAATCACAGCCAGTTACCAGATCCACCAAATGGGCCTGGAAGTAGGGTTGCGTGCGACATATCAGCCCGTACTTGGTGTTCATTCGTATGTTCGCACACTTAATGCAAATTTGATTGCTGCTACATCTGTTTTGTATCAACAACCACCATCCTCTCAGATGATCGTCAACGGTATAAAGACAGAATACGCATCTGGGACAACAAATTTCCTGATTCCTACGGATCCACGTCTAGCATCCAACGTTCAGGTACTCAATGTATCTCATGATGTTGCGTACCGACAACAGATGACAGCACCCGATCTCATTAAATCATCACAAACTACCGCTCAGCTTCAGATGCAAACTGGTGCAACTGCGTCATTTAGTGACCCGACTGGAATCATTCCAGGTGGTCGTGGCTATCAATCGATGCTACAAATCATGGCTGTATCACCAGGCTACGCATCACTGCCGATTTCATACACAGCAATGCAGCAACTTGAGATCAATATGGTAATTGGTAGCTCTCTACGTGATCCTGCTACTATTAAGGACGGCGTATACACAAATCAAGTGCTCACTGAAGTCGCAACTCGTATTACATATGCAGATCCAGGAATTCAGAAACCAAAACGAAGAACGTCCTCGACACAGGTTGGCAGAAAACCGGCTTAAAAATCGTGCTGTGATCGCCGCTATAAATAGAAAACAATATAGCACAGATTACGGCTCGAAATGGCAGTTAATAACTCAGATTATAACAAAACTCGAACAAACCTCCTGGACGTGACCAACGAATCGTTCAAGAGTGAGACCAATGTAAGTCTCATCGAGAACACTTTCAACCGCATGCTTACAAAAGATGAAACGGTTGAGATTTCTGGCGTAATCGGAGACGCAGATCCTGCTGCTCGTGTAGATCGCCGCATCATCGAAGCTGACGTGCACCGTCAGGGCTATCAACTACAACCACTGATGCACAGTAAGGTTGCTACTGTTGATCACGCAAAATCCAGCAAAGACCTCTATAACCAACTTATTCGCCTTGGTGTTGACGTCGATCGTCTACCATCTTGGGGTGATACTGAGCGCTTTAACTTCGCTCCTCCTGTCGATCTCGACAAACTAACAAATTTCACTGATTACTACTGGTTCGATGAGACGGACAAATACATTGTCCCTCAGTACGTAATAATCAAAAATAAATGCTCTGCTTACACTGCTCGCCTATCTCAGAAACAACGTGAGATCGCTGGCGTGGGCGAAGCTACGTCCATTTTTAATGCTTCTGTTTCAGACAACACGATTTCTCTGCTGGGTAACCTCGCTAAATCATTCCAAGCTGGTACTCAATTTGATATCGTCGGCAGCCAAGGCGTCGACGGCGTGTATGAAGTGGTTTCTGCCGTTTTCAAAGGCAACTTCACTATTATTACCCCTTCGCCAGCCCTTCCATCTGCACTTTACGGTGGCGGTCAAGTTACATTCGACACTATTAAACGTGAACTGACCCAAACCAAAAATGCTGTATGCGAAGGATCCGCTGGTTGGGACTCTGCTGCTTGGGACGATAGTGACCGCTCCACAACAGACGGCAAGTTTATCGACGATGCAATGCTTCTTGCATACATTCGTATGGTTTCCCCAGACGTCTTCCGCATGATCGCTGCAAAGCATCCAGAGTATATCACTCCGGTTGGTGATAACATCCAACAGTGGATTATCAACGTCACTGATGCGCGCCCACTGTGGTCGTGGATGGATCAGGCTAAACCAGAATTTATCTACAAGTGGGATGCTACTGGTGATACTAAGCCTCAGAATGACTGGCAGATCGAGAACAAGTGGATCCACAAACTGGATCTTCCTGCAGGTGCGATTGCAAAATCGACCCGTGCGTCCATGCCAATTCTCGAATATCTTCCAAACCTCGAGATAAACGAGTGGAGCTACACAGCTCACAACTGGATGTACCGCTCCAACCCAGCACAAGAAGAATTTGCTGCAGTTTCGTTTGAGCCTACATACGATGACACACAAGCTGCTGACTTCCTAGACAAGTGGATTTACGTAGGTCCGTCTGAAACAGTTCCAGTAAATCATCAACTGGAGAACTCTGACGCCAAACTGATGTCAATCGACAGCCAGGATCCAGCATACAAGCTTGCGACCTACATTGGTACCAGAATTCTTAGCACTACAGCAAACACTGTGACTGTTGATAAAGCATTCGCTGTTGCTGCTGGACAAGTTCTGACCATTCACACTCCTGTTTCCAAGAACACATATACCGTCGCTTCTGTTGTAATCACCGGAGAGACAGTTACCGTTACATTATCTACAACCCTCGCTGATTCTCCTACGCCAGGTGATGTTGCGATGATGCCAGCAGGCACCCGTCCGTTCAACGTCGCATTGTTCCCAACAGCATTGACAGCTAAGACGGTTGCTGGTCAGCAAAACACTCGTGTTTACACAGATGATCGTGAACAGGTTGGTAACTATATCGAATTGCTGAATATCACCGACAATGCCTACGTAAATGGTGTGTTCCTCGATAGTGAAGTATCACAACAGAAGCAATTTGAAGTTGGTATCGATCCATCTGCTGAATCAGACAAACAAAGAAATCTCTGGAACGTACGTACCACTGATTTCATAAACGATCAGGCTTACAAAGCTGCTGGCCGCCCAACATCTGCCATCTGCCCAATTCGCTATCGCTATCACCAACAACACAAAAACCAAGGTGTGACGAAGTTCCCGCTGTTCGATATCTACTATCCAACTGGCGAGACCGCATACCGTGCCAATGAACTATTCACCTTTGTAATTGACCATACCGCAGCAGTTGAACCGAAAGTTGGTCTGCGTATCAAACGCACTAGTTCCAATAAAGTGTATCACTTCAAGCAACTTCTGCTAGATTACGATAACGGCCCACTATTCTGTTACAAAGATTTTGACGAAGTTGACACTAACCCGGGCGCTCTGTTCACAATTTGGAGATCAAGTGAATCAGTACGCTACGTTCCACGTTATGTCAACGCCCAAAAGTACGCTAATGGCGATGAATACTTCGTTGGCACGACTAAGAAAGTAGCCGAAGTTCCATATGGCGCTGGTGACTGGGAAGTGCCGAGTCAACTGTACTTCAACAGTAGCCACGAAAACCGCATTGAAGTGACTTCTGTTCAGCTTCTAGAACACATTAAGACAATTCTGAAGAACCAAGAGACTTTAGAAGGGTTCCTGCCGAATCCACAGTACGGATTCCGTCTCCTAGAAAAGGTGGACTACTCCGTCGGTGGCACTATTCATGAACATAACGATTCTTGGGATCTCTTGGCTTCAGCGTTGTTCGCAACTAACGCTACTCCAACCGACATCTTGAACTTTGCTGCAACTTCATATGAAAGTGCAATCAACGCCCAAGAAGAATTTGTACTGAGTCACGCATACGATGCTCTAATCAACACCTCAGTTCAATATATCGGTAATTTGACTGCCGCTATGACTGCGGATGCGATTCAGACATACGAACTAAATGATAACAATGATCGTCTTTTCGGTGATACTACAGCGTTTATCAATAAAAAAGGCGTTGAAAGCTGGCCTGCTACTGCACCAATGCTTGCTCTGTCTCCACTATACAATCCACAGTTGATTGTCGACGATAAACTCGATATCTCTGAAATTCGTCACCACGACGGTCACTACTCGTACAATCGCATCACGCAGGGCGCACTCGTTTCGATTGCAAAGCGTGTTGTCCGTACAAAAGTTCCGTTGACTACCACGAAATTCCGTTACAGAGGTTGGACTCCACAACTTTCAGCTGATCAAGACGTAACATACAGCGATTTCTCTGCTATCCCAGTTGAAAAACTGAACGCTGCGGATTTCTGGTTGAACGGCAGCACCTTTAAACGCTTCGAAGTTGTGTCGATTACACCAATCTCACCGTCTATGGATTCGCCTATTGGTTCATTGTGGTTACGTAGCTCTGACCTTCAACTAATGGTCAAAGTTGATGATGTCCTAGTTCCGTGGGTTCCATTAGCTGGTTCTGCTCCAGGCGACGTTTCTGCTGCTTGGAAAGACGTTGACTTAACGGCTGTGTTGAATAGCTTGCTAGTTGAGATCGAAAGCCGTCTGTTTGAAGCTGCTACTGAACACAATATCACTGAACTACTCTTTCCTGTGTCTGATTACGTGATCTCCACAGAAGACAAAGTCTTATACGCTCAGTTGCAAGAGCGCATGTTCAAAGAATTCGTGGTTAGTCGCCAGATTGCTTATCCGTACGCAAGTGTATACCTACAAACTGACCCATTCACTTGGAATGTCAGCGGCGTGAACTATGTCGATAACACCTGGAACCCTTATGTTGATAACCGTCCACTAAACTGGAAAGGCACTTGGCAGGGCGAATACCGTGAAATCTACGGCACAATGTATCCACATCTAGAACCATGGTGCCTACAAGGATTCACTAGTAAGCCGATCTGGTGGGATACTGAATATGCTGATACTACCGGTACTCGCCGTTGGAAGCAGACAATGTGGAACAAGATTATTGTTCTGAACGATGTCCCTGCTGCTTATGACGCTCCTCTGCCGGCTACGATCCTGTTAATCAATGGCGTACCGTTCAAGCGCATGGCTCGCGTCTACAACTTTGTTCCTGTCAACACAACAGACACTGTAATCAAGAGTGGTCAAACAACTCTTTACGGTCTAGATGATCTGTTCCCTGTGTTCGACAGTCGTTTGTTGACGACTACACTGGCTACTATAATTAACGACACTTCACTTTGCCGTCCGCTGGTTAAAACTATTGCTGGTTCTGAGCTCGTCAACTTCAAAGCATCGTACCAATTTGGCGATGTCGCTGCAATTGAACAAGAGTGGCTGAAATCTGCCCAATATCCGATTGACCAATTAAAAATTGCATTCCTGATGCAGCCAATGCGCTTTATGCACCACACTTGGGGCCTAAAATACCTGGAAGTCGGCGGACTGAATATCAACAGTGAAACACTGAAGGTATTCACACACTCCGATACTATTTTCCATGGCGATGTCATCGATGGTGCGACTTATCAGGCGAACGGCATCAACCAATGGTACTCTTACTACAACCGTCAGACAGGTATCGACTTCAAAGTTAGTAACCTCCGCGAATTGTGGACCGGTTGGGAAGCGAAGTTGGCTTATCAGTTCGGTGGCTTCGTAAACACCAAATCGCTGTCTGTAAGAACTACCGGCACTGACCTCATTAAAGAAGATTACACCATCTTCTCTAAGAAGTCTCCTGGTTACGAATCTAAATGGATGGATAGCTTGAATGTAACAGTCGCTAACTACGGTGCAGCTACTGTACGCAACGGTGTACGTATTCCACAAGGCGATGGTAAAGATTGGACGTTCACCGTCTCTCTACCAGCAGGACAAAGCCGTGTCGTGAACTACTACGGCACTCGTCGTTTCACATTTGTAGTTGCTGATGAAGCAGCGGGAATCATGCAAATCCAAGGCGCTGCACTGCCTTGGGCTACTGGCGATCTAATTTATTTGGATACCAGCCGCTACCTGCCATTCCCGCTGGACGTCGTGTACCAATACTACGTTACCGTAGTTAGCGCTGCAGACGGAACATTCACGCTGTCACGCACAGCTGGCGGAGCTCACTCAGGAGACTTCGTTCCACTGCGTACCTCAGGTGATGGGGTTCAGTACATTGGTGAAGTTCGTAGCACATTCTACGCATATGGCGGCGCCCGCACTGATATCGCTTGGAAACACCATACCGTCGATAAAGCACAAGTTCTCGAACTTGCGAGTCCATTTGTTGTCCAAGGAATCCAAGGTCTGATTGACGTCATTGACGGCTATATCGAATACAAGAAAGATGAAGGTTTTGTGTTCAACGATAGTTCCGAGAAAGAAATCGATCAGAACACTAACCGCATTCTGTCCTGGCAGACAGAAACTGAACGTGCGATCGACACCATCTATAAAGGTCTTGGTCTGAACAACTCCTCAATTCGCCAATATGGTTCTACTCATGAAGTAACCATCGTTAACGTGAATGATGACCCAGATTATTTCCAAATGGTGAATGGTTCGTTCCCTTATCAGTATGCAGATCGCGTCTGTGTTTTCACAACCGGAACTCTTCCACAAGGCCTGACGCTGAACACCACATACTATGCGATTCCTGATGAGACGGACAATACAAAATTCCGCCTGGCAACAACTGCACTAAACGCATACGATGAAATTGGTCTGAATATCACAACTGTCGGTGAAGGTACCCTATCAGTTGGATCTTTTAACGCCCCAGCTGCTTCTATTGACGACGTTGTTGAAGTTAACCCATTCCGCTACAACTTGTGGATCAGCACTCCGAACGGTATCCTAAGTGATGTATTCACTGGTGGGGATTCGTTCAACTCGAACGAAGTACTGATGTATGACCAGTACGGTCGCCCACTAGCTAAAGGTGCTGTGATGGTATTCCGTAAGGATAAGCAAGCACACATCAAAGTTCGTCCTGTAATGGTCAATGATGTGTTGATCGACAACGCCCGTCCAACATTCTACAACCTGATTCACCTTGGTGGGATCAAGGCGTATATTGACGGCTACGAGCATGTTGTTCTGTTTGAGGACTACACTACTGGTGATCAAATGATCTACGACGCATTTGTAGGCATGTCAGTGCCACGCTTCTCTGTCGAGTTTGAACGCAGCGAAAACCGTAATCTCCGTCCAAATATTGGCGGATATTTCATGCACGGCGATGACATGTTACGTAACATTGAAGCATCAGTCGACGACATGCGCAGCTACTACAAAACATACGATGTGAACGAGAATTCGGACTACGTCGACTACGCACGTGGATTGTTGGGATATGAAGAGCCGACGTATCTGGATCAATTGAACGTGCCTCAGAAGTCGAAGTTCCTGTTCTGGAAGGGTATGATCCAACAAAAAGGTTCTCGTAACGCGATCCGCTCATTCATTAACAGTGACCACTTTGTTGACGCTAAGGTCGATGAATTCTGGGCCTATAAACTTGCTGACTTTGGTGATGCTCGTCCTCGTTTCAAACCACGCATCCGCCTGAATGTAGACGATGGCTTCAATAACGACATTCGTTTGGAGTTTTCTGACGTTCTGGGTGGGACTTCTGATCAGCGTTTCAAACAGATCACCTTGGCTGACCAGACCCGTTGGGTCGATTTGCCGACAACTCGTAAAGACCTTGATGGCCGCAATATGATCTTCAACGCAACTGCTAAGTCGTTCGAGTTCAACATCTCTGACCTAGCAACAGTGTCCGATGACCTCGGTGGCGGCTACGTAGCTGTACTTCCAAGTCTACTACAAGGTCTGATCGTTGAACAGCAAGTAATTACTGGTTCGATCACGTCTTGGAATATCATCGACTCCACTAGTGCAGCAAGCTTCACGTCAATCAACAGTCGTGCAATCGTTCTGCGAAATCTGTCAACCGCTCGTGTTCGCATCTCAGGATACGTTCCCGATGTGAAATCGCTGGATCCAATCGAACTGATCGATACTAAGTCAGCGACAACTATCCAACGTACAAAATATTGGAACCCAGTAGCAGGTAACCACTACTACATTCCAATGACTAACATTGACTTCATGTCTGGTGTAGATCCAGTTGTGTATGAAAGTGGTAGCGATTGGGCAGAAAATAAAGATGGTTCGGTTTGGGTCGACACTTCCACGTTTAACTATGTGCCATATGAGGATCCAACAATCTATCCAGAAATGAACGATCGTCTGGAACGTTGGGGTCGTCTGGGTTCTCAAGCTTCTACCAAAGTATACGAATGGGTCGAAAGCACTGTCAATCCACAAATGTATGTTGCTGATCCAACTAATAGCGGAACTCCGCTTCAAGTGTGGACTAAGCAAAATAGTGGTCTGGAGTACGATGAAGTTGATATGAGCCCAATCGATAGCTGGGTTGATCACCAATCCAACTTCATGGAACTACTGTCCCGTGACCAACGTCTGCTATTGAGTGTTTACGTCAACGGTAACCTCGTTGATAACACATACAATCTCGAGATTTTGGGCGATATTGCAGGCTCACCTTACACTCTAGCACAACAGTATGGTATTCGTGTTCAAGACTACGTGACATTTATTCTGACACCTCCACAGAATCTGTTGGATGATACCACATATGTTCAAGACTACAAATACCTGACCGTCGAAGGTAGCGAATCGACATTGTACTACTTCTGGGTAAGCAACAAGACATCGAAGGGTCAGCTACATGACGTGAGTGTTTCTGAACTGGTTAGTCAGTTGACTAAACCACAAGTTCCGTACCATTTATTCTTGAACTTCTTGCCCGCAGCGAACTACAATGTTCCTGGTGCGACATCATCGATCGTGCTGCCTCCACGTTACACTCAAGTGATCGTGAAGGATATAGCTAGCAAGATTAACGTGGATAACCGCTACACACTGCAGTTCACACGTTACTTCAACCTACGCGACGACCTGAACGCTGGCGTAAGCCCACTAGATCTGAAAAATAAACATACTGAGTGGTATATCTTCCGCCAACAGCAATCTGACAAGATTCCAGAAGCCTTGTGGAATCACGCAGCTGAAGCAATGATTGGTTACAAGACAGACGACTTTGATAATGGTATCCTAACTCCTGTTCCGTCACTAGAACGCGTAGTTTACGATAGCACATTCGGTGAGACATCTCGTTTCGGTCTAGGCGATGGTCAAGCGTTCATGGATCGTCAAACTGGTCTGACATCTGTTCAACGTCTGCTCGAATCTGTTGATTTCGATACAGCGCCAGTAGACAAGTATGCGTTCTTCGATTCCTACTCTTTTGATACGCCAGTAAATATCAAAAACGCCTTGCAGTACATGTTCGTCAATTTCTCAGCGCAAGCTGTAAACACTGTGTTCTTCGAGCTCCTATTGGATGCTCTGTCTGACAAACGTGATTACCCTGGGTTGTTTAAGACTTCGTGGATTGCCCTACATGGCATCAAGATCCTGGAAACGGTCGGAAACGTAATCGAATGACATCAACTATCACAACACGAGACCCCGTCCAGGGTCTCGTGGACTACGTTTTAGACGTAAAACCATTCCACACAAAGATTCTCGAAGTGTGGGTTGAATACATCTATAACGACCCAATTAACGCAACCATCAAAGACGAACTAGACTGGGAAATCTTTATCGATTTCGAACAGCAGCCAGGTTGCAGATACGGATGGGATACCACGCCTTGGGATATGTTCTGGAACATTAAGGACGTCTCTGAAATCGCGGTTGGTACCTTTTCTTACGTAGATGGCAGCACTACCAAAACAATCGACAAGTTCGCTGCATATCAGCTGTTCTACGCATACTTGACCGCGTTGTGGCTATTCCGTGCAGGTCACGGAAACTTGGAGCCAAAGCAGAATGATACTTCACCACAGAATCCGTTCCGTGTGCTATGGCTGCCTCTGTCATCCGGCGCAGGACAAGTTGTATCAGAATGTGCTAACTACTGGACGACTACTGTATTGTCGAACCAATTTTGGTTTGATCCACAAATCAAGCGACTGTATCGCCATATCGGTAATGAATGGGTAGAGCAACCATTCTATTACACCTCCGTAGAACCAACCGAAGCCCAAATTGGCGAGTATTGGTTCTGTGTCGGTGTTGATAAGCTGTACACACGTCCAACTGATGGTACCACTGGTTGGGTAGAGATCTCCAAGTTCTACACCAGTTACGATGTTCCTGATGTCTCTCCAACGTATCCTGATCCGTGGAAGAGTAACTGGGATTATCCACCGTGTCCGAGTGCTTCAGGGGAACACCTAGTCTATACTCGTGTCTCTGACCTACTGTCGTTTGATCATGGTTCTGAAATCTTCCTATTTGATGCTGTCCGTACGGCAGTTATCGATCCAGCAGGTGAAACCGTCTCGTTGCCAGCTTACCTAGCTAGAATATCTTCTCAAGATCCTGTGAGATATCGTACTACCGTCATTCAGACGAGTCGTAATCGCTATAAACTCGAGCGTGAAGAGTTATCTTCATCTTCTTCGCCTAGTGAAAGTGATTCAGGAAATACTAAGTGGACAATCGATCTTAGTGATTTCGCTGCAAACGGCTGGGATCTTATGCATGCTCGTAAAGATGTAAAGCTCGGTCAGTTTATGACGTGGAAGCACACTGATGGCGGAACCAAGCTCATTCGCGACGATTTGATAAACACTCAGACGTTTAGATTGCGCATGAGTAGTGGTGCATTGATTGCTCAAACTACATCCGATACCGCAGTTACTGACATTGCTTGCCCGTGGAATACCGGTGCGGTAGTGTATCTGCGAGGAACAGACGATCTACCAAGCTATACAGACCCAATTACCCTAAACCCTCACAAACTTGAGCGTCACAGACCATATCAAGTAGTCAATAAATCGGGAAATGCTTTCTCGCTGGCAATTCTCAAACGTGATACGTTGACCGTTGATGCTACCGCTATGAACGGCCTACCGTTCTTGACGTTCGTGGACGCGGGTAGTGGTCGACAATATGTTGGTATCGGATATCCTGTTCCGTTTATGGAAGTTCGCCAACATCTCTCTGACACTGTTCAATCGAACAAAACTAAAGAAGTCCTTGCTTCGCCAATGGAAATCTTTACAGGCTTTGTTCCATCAGTAATCACCGATGTTGCGATTGGATACTCTGGACCTACAGGAACCTACACTGGCTTTGTAGTCGAAGGCAATTTCTCAGGTCACATCAAAGGTAGTCAGATCCAAGTTGGTGGCTCGCCATCGAAAGTCAACGATGGTATGTGGACAGTCGATAAAGTAGCTGTATACACCAACCAATTTATCGGATTTACATCAGCTGGCGTCGGTACTCCTGCCCATGCCCCAGTTTGGTGGAATTCCACAAAGCTAGGTGCATGGCCGCTTCCCGTGAAGAGACGTCAATCAGAAATTGACGCGATGGTTGTTTCTGGTCAATATTCTGGGTTCGACTCCGAATACACATACGCAACATTCTCTCTGATTGGTGTAAGTAGTGGTATCCCGACAGCAACCATACGTCCTAATGGATTTGTAGCTGAACCAAATTACAACTTCAACGAAGGTTCAGGAGCTAACGCTGCTCATGCGAATGTCGCTGATAAGTTGATCTTTGGTTCACTCAAAGCAACCCTTCAGCCGGATGGCACCACTGTATTCGTAGTTGAACCAGGTGTTCCTGGTGTTAGTGTTGTGTTGGTTGACAACATCAAAGCCATCGTTCAAGAGGGGCTAAATAGAAATGATCCGTATGGCGGTCAGACTATTGGTTCATACGACTCGCCGTTCTTCGACCAAGACACATACGATGAAAATCTAGACACAGTTATTCAACGTTTGGGCTCTCAGTGAGAGCCCTTCACATATCTCATATCATAACCATCCATAGGCACATTTGATGAAAATACCATTTCGTCAGGGGATTCTACGTTACCAGAAGGACCAAGTCGGCAATGCCAAGTTCCTTCAAAAGAGTAACGGCGGGTCGTCCATCGATCTTGTAGTATCACCAGACCCAACTATCATCACGATAGCACACCGTGAATCAAACTACATTATAGAAGAAGGCAAGACCACGCCTGGCGCCTGGACCGGATTTATATCTGGTACAGACTATTGGCTATACGTCGACATCGATCTTCTAACTGGCGCCCGTACATTCGCGTCGTGTAAGTTTGCTCCAACATTCGGTCTTAAATCTCCAACCTCTCCTGTTATCGACATGCATTGGTACGACACCACTCCAACTGTCATGTGTATGAAGGTCTGGAACGGAACAATCTGGACTGAAAAGCTTCGTGTGTTTGTTGCAAAATACAAACAAGGTTCGATTATCGAACCAATTGGCTACGGTACACAAATCAACATCACTGCCTCAGTAGATGCCGGATTCATCCTATTCGACAACGAAGGAAAGCCTGTTAAGCGCTTCTATCGTCGTGACGCAGGTGAGTTCTTTACCACCACATCCATCTTCACTACCCAGACAGCCAAGTCCGTTAACGTGTCCCTCGACGCAGTTAACATGACGATTGCTGCAGCAGAACCGATGCCAGCTTATTCGCTTGTAACTCGTGACGCTGACGATGGGTATGTTCGACTTGCTGATTACACAGATGTTACTAAACAAGCAATCGGTATGATCCAAGAAGACTTCTATGATGGCGAAGTCGGCATTTACACCCAAAATGGTTATGTTTATAACGAACAATGGAATTGGACCCAAGTTCCAGGAACCTTGCTGTTCCTAGGCGCGAATGGTGAGATTTCTGCTCAACCAACTCAAGCGCACACTATTCAGTTGATCGGTGAAGTAGTAACTCGTCACTCTATCAGACTGAATATCCAAGAACCGATTCAGTACGACGATCCTTCTTATACCCAATACCAAAACCTTATCCCACTGCTGCTTGATAAATCAACTGGCCGATACGTTGCATCCAATAGTGGTTTCACGGGTGGGCCAAGTAATGGCGGAAGTACACAGGGCTATCGCCACGATCAGACTGTACCGGATACGATATGGACTGTTCAACATAACAAGCATTCAGAATTCTTTATTTGTCAAGTATTTGACGCCAGTGGCGACGAGATTGCCACCGAGAAAACAGAGGTCATCGACCTAAATACCATTATGATCACATTCGCTTCTCCACAAGATGGTTTTGTGAATGTCATCTTCTTCGAGCCTACATAATGCAATACAAAACATCCGATATCGTTCTAGCAGCATCTCTGAAGTCACTGGGCAACACCCTTTCTTCAGTTGAATTGCAAGGCTCTAAGGGCATCTTCGTTTTCGAAGACGTGGAACAGGGATTTCTCGACCAATTTGACCTCAGTCAAGTTAGAATAGAACCGATTGCGTTCCACAGTGCCGTAAAACAGTTGACGACAATTGTGCGTCGCAAACTAAATAACTGATTAACCAACCTGGAGTTTCAAACTTATGAGAGTCAATGGCAATATCGTTCTGAACGACAATGGATCTGGCGAAATTCGTCAAGTATACATCGAGCGTTTGGACACAACTGCGGAAACTACCGCAGCCGGAACTCTTACTTCCGCTAACACCGGTCGTCTGATTTTCAACACTACTACCAAGCAATACAAATACTGGAACGGCACTGCGTTCATCTCCCTGGCTTCTGGTTCAGACTCGTCTGCAATCCAAGCTGAAGTAGACGCAATCGAAGCTTCTCTGGGCAACTTCATCAACACTGACGGTTCGTTCACTGCAACTGCTCTCGACGCACTGATGGCTGTTGATCTGTCCAGCGCTGTTTCTCTGGCTGACGTCCTGGTTAAATTGGACCAAGCAATCACCAACATCGACGTTTCGTCCCAGATCGCACCGATCAAGACTGAAATCGACGCAATCGAAGCTGGCGCAGGTTTGGCTTCTGATGGTTCGTACGTTGCAGATGCGACCACTACTTACCTGAAAACCGCTTCTTCCCTGAAAGATGCTGACAAGAAACTAGACACCGCCCTAAAAGCACTGTCTGATCTGGAAGCTTCTGACAAAGCTGCTACTGATGCCTCTATCGCTACTCTTACTTCTGGTCAGGCTAGCCTGCAAACTGAAGTAGACGCAATCGAAGCTGGCGCTGGTCTGGCTGCTGATGGTACTTACGCTGCTCCTGTTGGCGCGAACTACATCGCTGCTGCAACTTCCCTGAAAGATGCTGACGTTAAACTCGACTCTGCTATCAAAACTAACACAGACGGTCTGGCTGCACTGACTACTGTTGTTGCTGGCAAAGAAGATGCACTGGGCTACGTTCCAGTTAACAAAGCAGGCGACACCCTCAACGGTAACCTGGCTTTCGGTGGTACTTCTACCGTTAAAAACCTGGCTGCTCCTATCGACACTGGCGACGCTGTTCGTAAGATCGATCTGGACAATGCTGTTGCTAACATCGCTAAAGATTACCAAGCAGACGTTCTGGGAACAGAAGCTGATTGGCCTTCTACTCCAGGCCGTTATATCTACCTCGATGGTTCTAAGTTCGCTGTAGGCTCTTCGGGCGCAGTAGCTGGCGACATCGTAGTTATCGACGTCACTGGCTCCGTGACATCTGTTGCTTACGCTTCAACTACTGAAGGTCCTGGTGCTCTAGCATGGAACCGTACTACTCAAGTGTGGAACCAATGGAACGGTACCGTTTGGAGTGAATTCGGTGGTCTGTCTGGCGTTAACGCTGGCGTAGGTCTGTCGAAATCCGGTAACACCATCAGCGTTAAGCTGGGTGCTGGTGTAGCTGACCTTCCAACTGGTGAAGTAGGTCTGGATCTGAAACTAAATGGCGGTCTGGCTCTGGTTGATCCAACTTCAGGTTTGGTTTCCACTCTGACTGACGCAGTTCTTGCTGCTAAAGTGACTGGTTCTCTGGAAGTTGTTGCTAACGGTATCCAAGTTAAAGCTGCAGGTATCACCGCAGTTGAACTGGCTGCTTCTGTAGTCGGCAACGGTATCCAAGGTGGTGCTGGTACTGCTCTGTCCGTTAAACAAGGCACTGGTATCATCGTTGATGGTTCAGGCGTAAGCGTTGACATGGCTCCTCTGGATGCTAAGTACGTAGACGTTGCTGGCGACACCATGACTGGCCTTCTGGTTCTGTCTGGCGACGCAACAGACGCTAAAGGCGCTGTTACCAAACAACAAATGGAAGCTGCTGATACTGTAGTTTCTGATGCATTGACTGCTGCTGTTTCTACAATCAACGGTCAGTTCTCGCAAGTTGTTGCTTCTCTGAACAAAACCTACTTCGAGTTCGATTACACCAATACTGGTGCAACCGCAGCTATCTCAGTAGTTCACAACCTGGGCGTTAAGTACTGCAACGTATCTGTTGTTGATGATACTGATGAAGTGTTCATTCCACAATCGATCAAGTTCATCGACGCAAACACCCTGGAAGTAACTCTGAACACTGATATCAGTGGTAAAGTAGTTGTTATGGGCCACGCATCTCTGACTCTGGCGTAAGCTATAGTTTGAGCGCGTAAATAAAGGGGCGAATGCCCCTTTATTTTTATCCCCCAAATAAATAGGTCTGGGCAACAACTAAAGAGAGGCATCAAATGAAATTTCATGGCGACATCAACCTGCAAGATAACCGTATTCAACGTATGGTTATTCAGGCTGAGACAAACTTTCCACCTACCCCAACTCCGGGGCGTGTGGTCTTCAAAGACAAGCGTTTGTGGATTTGCGCAGAGATCGTTACCGGTGTACCAGCTTGGCTGCCACTGACTAGCCAACTCGACGCATTTATCTACGAACAAGAAACAGTATCCGATACATGGGTAATCGATCACAACTTGAATTGCACAACTCCGGCTGTTCAATTCTATGATTCGAACTATCAAATGGTCTTCCCTGACTCTGTGTCTGCAATCACCAACAACCAAATCTCCGTTAAGTTCGGTTTGGCTTTTGCTGGTCGTGCAATCATCATTGTCGGTCAGGAAACTGGTCAGCTCCGCGACCCTGTTAAGTATACCCACACGCAGACGACACTGTCTACTACTTGGGTTATCAACCACGGTCTAGGGTATATTCCAACAATTCGTGCGTTCAATGGTGCCGACGAGATTACTCCAAGCAACATTACTCACAACAGCAATTTCCAAGCTACCTTGACTTTCTCCACTAGCCAATCTGGCTACGCAACTGCTGTTTAAGGAGAAATTATGTCGAGTTCAATGGCACGTGGGTTCTCCCACATTCAATCAGTAGCATCAACGTCGTGGGTTATCAATCACGGCCTGGTGGACGGTAGTACCTGTGCTGTGGAAGTGTTCATCTATGTAGGTGGGGAACTCGTGAAAGCGATTCCAAAGACTGTAGCGTCGACGACTGACACAATCACCGTCACGTTCAGTGCAGCTCAAACAGGTGAGGCATACGTAATCTAATGCAAACATATATCCATACACAGGCAGTTGCATCAGCAATCTGGACAATTGATCACAACTTGGATCTCACTTCCATGATGATCGAAACGTTCCAAGACGACTCGAATGCAAGTCCGATTCTACCGCTGAAAATCACCAAAACTACTTCAAACCAAGTAGTCGTGATTTTCTCAACAGCTCGCGCTGGATCTGCTCGTATCTTAGGCAGTTCTGGGGTGTTTGTTGATTATTCGAACTACGTAGCACCAGTAGAACGAGAAATCGACTATACGTACAGCTCCCAACAATAAGATCGTTGTTTACTTTGGGCTCAACTCTTCACGGAGTTGAGCCCCTTTTTATCCCAAAGTAAACTCCCTGTAAATACCATACTTCAGAAAAGAATCACATGACACAACAATCTCTTCCTGTTAGCGTTATCGGCCACGTAAAGATTCGTGACGATCTAGGCAACACCCTGGTAGATCAGCACAACGCTGTTCACCCTCAGAACTTGGCTCGTGTATTCGCACGTGCTCTTGCAAACGAACATAACTTCTTCATCAACCGCATCGCTTTCGGTAACGGTGGTACAACTGTTAACGCGTCCATGCAGATTGAGTACAAGACTCCAAACGACGGTCAAGATCCTGATCCAGCTGGTTGGGAAAGTCGCCTGTACAATGAAACCTACACTGAAATCGTAGACGACAGCTCGTCGTTGATCGGTACTGGTCCAGGCGCCGACCCATCAGGTGACCCAGTATCTCAAGAAAACGTTTCTGGTCCTGGTGTACGTTCTGCTGAACTTGGCTTGACTTCTCAGGTAACAATCGAAGTAGTTCTGAACCCAAATGAACCATTCGGTCAAGACTCTGGTGACGGCAGCCAAACTAACCCAGATAGTAACTTCACATTCGATGAAATCGGCTTGTTTACTCCTGGCCTCCCAGCTACGCAAACCGCTGGCTATCAAGACGTAAACGTCTCGGATAAGACTGCTAAGTCGGCAACTGGCTTGGCATTCAATACTTCCTATGTGTTTAACATCACCGTTGACGGCGGAACTACCCGTACTGTGACAATCATCACTCCAGCAGTGGGTTCTGGCACTAACGGTGAGATCCTGTTCAGTGACCTCGTTACTCTGATTAACGCTGCAACCTCTTTCGGTGCGACAGCAGCAATCACTGACGTAAACCTCGGCATCAACACATACGGCTATCTGCGATTCACTTCCAAGACAGCTGGTGGCACTTCCTCTGTTGCATTGGTTGATACTGGCGCAGTAAACTCTCTGTTCCGTGCAATTGCTGGATACAAAGGGATTAACGCAGCAACTGCTGGTAGCCAAGCGGGTATTGCGAATGATGTGACTTCATACACTAACGAACGTGAACGTATGCTGACTCACATCATCTTCAGCCCAGTGTTGAAGTCCGCTAACCGTTCCTTGATCATCACCTACACTCTGACAATCTCAATCGCACGCAGCGATACTCTCGGGTCATAAAACACCCAGACACAAAAAACCCGGCCTAGGCCGGGTTTTTTCGTTGCACTACCTAATTACTTAGGAGCTGCTTTGGTTGGTGGAGTGCGGCGTGGAGCTTCTGATTGAACAGGAGCTTGTGCAGCGGTTGGAGCGTTCATGATGCCTGGAGTTGCGTAGCCAGCACCGATACGACCAACTTGTGGACGACTAACGTGACCAGCTGGGGAACGAACTTTGGTCAACTGGTGGAAGTATTCAAGTGCGTTAACACCGTTACCAAGAGTGATTTGGGACAGTAGTTCGTACAGTTCAACAGATGCAGCGTTACGGTTAGACAGGATACCAGCAATGCGACGCTTGTCGATGTTGTCAAGAGAGTGCAGAGCGATGAAGTAAATGTTGCCGATCTGATCGCGTTTAACTACAGCGACTTCAGTCAGTTGACCGTTGTTTTCTAGATCGATCCATTCTACGTGTGGGTAAGCCATTTTATTTGTTTCTCCGAAATAATTTCGTTTTCATGTGCAATTATTTAGACACCATTTTTACGAGGTTACCAATCACCCAGTAGCGGTATCAGCAGATGCGGATATGATAATAGCCGTGTATTCAGGGCCCTGAACCATGTCATTTAATCTTGCAATTCCTCGATCATTTGCTTGAACATCAGGGCAACAAGTGATGATCAGAGCTTGATGTCCACAATCAGCTAAAACGGTGTCAGCGAGTCTTGCAACTCCTTTGTCGTTCGCCTGCGTGTTCTCCGAGCAAGTAATAATTGTCCCACCAATATTCGGACCATGAACTTTACAACTTCCCTGAGTTCGGTCACCAAGTCTCGCAACACCTCTCATTATTGAACCGCATCCACTTGAACTTGCAGGACCTCAACTTTCAAACCTAACGCTTCTAGTGCAGCCTTCTGCTGTTGCAAGCTAGAAGAAGCTGTTGACGCTGCCGTCTGGCCGTCATTCAATGTACCGCCGATGCCAGACTTCGCAGCAATGTTGTTTGTGACATCTTTTACAGATCCTGCACCTGTGTTGAATACATCTTTAGCAGCCCCGATGGAGCTGGTGAACGCATCAGACGATCCAGTTGTGATGTTAGCTAGTGCATTATCAGGAGTACCAACTAGTACGTTAGAGATTGCAGAACAAGTAGCTACCTTGATACCGGACACGACATCGGCGAGTTTATCTTTGATAGCAGACATTGCATCTGACACAGCAGAGAAAGCGCTTTGAACAACTCCAACCACTGAGGCAATGCCAGCACCGATATCAGCCATAATAGAACGGAATGTATCCATCACCGCCGCTGAGATTTTGCCAACCTTTGCAGCAATAGTAGCCGCGAGTTCTTGAGCCTGGGCCACATAACCTTTGATGCTGTTGAGAACACTACCGCCACCACCAAATACATCAGACATTTTATCTTTCATGCCTGATACTACGTCAGATACAGCTTGTTTTACGGTAGTCACAGCGCCTGTAATAGCGTCTACTACGTCATGAGTAATTTCACTGGCAACGCTAGATATCGTGCCCATGATATCACATGTAGAGGATACGTCACTTGCGAATCCAGAGAACTGTGCGGTGCACATATCCACCTGATCGGTGACGCCAGAAGGAAGAGAAGGAAGAGAAGCCATGGTATACCTTAGAGTTATGGTTTTAGGTATTTAGCGGCTGAAAAAACAAGGGACTTTCATTAAATAGAGAACAGCAAGTGCAGATTGAAATGACTACTCCTCAAGATAAACCTGATGCTTCTGCTCCGCATTCGAGAGATCGTTTTGAGCGTAGCGTTAATAAATTCCGTGTTATGCACCTGCTCCTTGCAGAAGCATTTGACGCGTGGCGCGTTGTGCCTCGTATGTTCTTGGCATTGTATGGTGCTATGTTATGGTGGTTGGTAAAATGGTTTACTACAAGTCGCACCATAGAAAAAATATCATGTGACAAAGACCTTATTATCGATCTAAGTAGCAAACACTTTACGATGGATCAAATCCAGACGTTAGCGTGTACTGTCACAGACGTAATTAGAATTACAGCGCCAAGTACTGCTCACACAGTATTCGCGACAACAGTTGCCGGATTAGCAACCGCAGTATTCGCATTCTATGCAAACACAGGTAAAGATTGGAACCGTGGCGTAATTTGGTGGAAACTTCGTCGTACAGACGAATTGATGCCCCCACCAGTTCCAACGCCACCGGCTGCGATTTCACCAGTAGTTGCACCGATAGCTCCAGTTACTCCGGCAGATGATCAACTTCCAAAACCATAAGACAATAAAAAAGGGCCTTATTAGGCCCTTTTCTTTTACGTCAACATCTTGACGAAATTCTCAAGTGAATTGCTGATATTCACCAATCCAAACTTCCCGCAGAATCGTAAGAAGTGGAAGTGATTAAACGTCCCTTTGTTATCGTACCCCTCTAATACACCATCTTCAATGGCCTCACGAATCTCAGGAGGCTGCATCGCCAGATCCATTAGCAGCTGGTTCTCAGCGTACAGATCCTTTACTTTCATTTCACGTCCTGTTTCATCAGTCCATGTTTCTTCCATGAGGTTCGCCCGAGCATAAGGATCAGTGTACGCTTCCTTGATACGGGTCATGCGAACGCGCGGGAAAGCGCTTTGCACGTTATCTCC